>Ga0068876_10000992_pt1 | contig 22480 bp, 20 predicted proteins | sample NOAtaG_6_FD_66442 | JGI IMG/M metagenome (GOLD analysis project Ga0068876, IMG submission 66442) | Freshwater lake microbial communities from Lake Erie, under a cyanobacterial bloom - NOAA_Erie_Diel5S_2200h metaG | ecosystem: Environmental > Aquatic > Freshwater > Lake | place: USA: Ohio, Lake...
GTCGTACTTTCAATTAGTTATATAACGTACAAAGTTACAAAAAATTGCCTAAACCATATAATTTGGCTTAAAGGCTAATATTTGGTACATTTGAGTATAAACTTATACGTATATGAAACAATTTTTACTAGTATTCGGGGCAATTTTAACATTTAGCTTAAATGCCCAAACTCCAGACCCTAATTTTGACCAACCTTGGGTAACAAGCCCAACAGGATATCCTGCTAAAGAAGCGGTGGGTTGGATGTCGACCAACGTTTTAACTCATCCACTTGCAAGCCCAAGCAATCCAACAAGCTGTGTTCAATCAGCTACCAACTGCAATGGTGGTAATTCTATGAGCATTGAAACTAAATCATTCTCGCTTGGAGCATTGACTGGATTATTACCGAACGTTTGCGGTTTTGCATTCACTGGTACAGTTGCTATTTCAGTAACTGGTGGCCGTTTAGTTGACGGGTTCGCATACAATCAACGTCCAACACAGATCACCTATTGCTACCAAACTACTTTAGTTGGTGGAGATACCTCTGGTGTGAGCGTAGCTTTATGGAAGTGGAATGGTACAAGCCGTACGTATATTGGAGGTGCTAAAAACACTTACACGGCTAATGCTGCATCTATGACCAACCAAACATTAGCAATTGCTTATTCAAGTACAGTTACACCTGATAGTATGTGTATCTATGTAGGATCGAGTTATAAATTCTCTGGAACTACCATTCGTCCGGGAGCAGTTGTAGGAAGTAAGATCTGGGTTGATAATTTTGTTTACCCTGCATCAACTGTTGGTGTAAAAGAAACTTCGGTTACGGAGATCAACGCCATTGCTTATCCAAATCCTGCAAACACAACTTTTTATGTAAATACAGAAAGTACAGACGCAAAGAACTTAGAGATCATTGATCTTACAGGTAAAGTTTTGGAGCGTTTTTCATTTAATGATGGAAAAGTGAAAGCCGATGTTAGCAAGTATCATACAGGCATTTATTTATATTCAGTTACTGGAACTAATGGACAACGTTTAAAAACCGGTAAATTCACCATAACACACTAATTGATTTGATTAACGTAAGCCACTCCTTGCGGGGTGGCTTTTTTTATTGATAGAAAATGAATATTGAAGAAAAAATAAACGCCGATATTAAAACGGCAATGCTTGCAAAGGACGCAAAAAAATTAGAGGCTTTAAGAGCTATTAAATCTGCGGTACTATTATTGAAAACTTCACCGGAAGGATTAACGGAAGATTCGGCAATGAAGGCCATACAAAAAGAAGTGAAGAAACGCAAAGAGAGTGGCGATCTTTACACGCAACAAAATCGTGCCGACCTTGCTGAAGTGGAAGCTTATCAAGCCTCTGTATTGGAAGAATATTTACCAAAGCAATTAAGTGAAGAAGAAATAAAATCTCAGTTACAAGCGATCATCGCTCAGGTAGGTGCAAATGGCGCCGGCGACATGGGTAAAGTAATGGGACTTGCGTCAAAAGCATTTGCCGGAAAAGCAGATAATAAGATCGTTTCGCAATTAGTGAAACAGTTATTAGGCTAAGAATAGTTTTTTAAGCTTTACTTTTACCTAAAGACGACAATTCTTTTCCTATACCCATGAACGAAGTGATATTCAGTGGGAACTCGAGGAACACATGAAGGAAAGAAAGAAAGAACAATACTTTTAATCCTTTATTATAATCATAAGCATAAATAGCAATGGATAGCAACCAAATAACAAGGGTTGCTATCAGTGTTTTTTTTGGTACCTGATGCCATTTGATAACGGATGTTTTTGAGAACCAATTCAAATAATGATACGTGTATGCAAACGCAATAAAACGCATGATGACGAAACCCGCATTCGTTGTATAAACTTGATCAACATCGGTAAGCTCTCCTAAATTGAAGAATTGTATCAGTCGCACATTTAATTCGGCAAATAATGTATAGCTCCTTTGTGAGAATTCGCTTACCTGATAGAACAAGCCTTGCGGTTGAATCATGAAAATGGCAAAAGCACAAACAATAAGAACCACAACCGAAACTATTCCGGGAAGTGAGCGTTCTTTTAAAGTTCCGTATAACATAAATAACCATGTGAAAACAAACACATGGATTATGGTGGGAAGAAAAATTGCGATCCAAGTAAAATAATTATTGGCGTTGTTCAAGTAAGAAATAGATATCACTGCCAGAATTAAAACTGCTGCTCGGTATAACCAATCTTTCATGAAAACAAAAGCAACAGATGATAACAAACCAAAAGCAATAAGATCAGGGAGATAACCTGTGCTTTTTTTGGTTGGGAAGAAATTAAAATAAACCATTAGCACACATGTTGCTACAAGGATCAAAAAATCATATTTTCCTTTAGTGAAGTAGTTCTTTTTATGCAACCAACCAATTTCGGTAAGGTAATGCAAGGGGCCTAAAACTCCATAAGAAAAAAGGAAAAGTTCGAAAGGCACAAAAAATGCAATGACGCAACTAACGATGATCAATCCAGTGTTTACATGATGTAGTGTGGAGCTATTCATTACTTCTTTTTAGTACTAGGTTTATTATACTCCGCTATGAACTCGGGCCACTTTTTAGTTTTGAAATGATCCTCTCCGTAAAATATCAAACCTGGCTTTAGAAGTTCCGATGAAAAATAGAAATTGAAAACATCGATGGTGTTTAACTTTTCATCTAACACACATGTTGCAGGTAAAGAAAAACGATTGTCGCATATTTTAAGTGAAAGCGAATGCAGTGGGAAATTATTGATCACACTTTTAATGAACTTCTCTCCTTTAAATTCAATGGTATCATTGGTCTCGGCATTGAATTCAACTAAATAATATTTTTCGTTGATGATCTTGGCAATAGCACTATCCATAAAGGTTGTTTTACTCATCACTTTACAGGAATTACAAAAACCGCTGGTGATATTTACCAATACCTTTTTGGGCTTCTTTTTTTGCAATTTATCTAGTTCTTTGAAAGTATACATCTTCACAGGTTTCTTCCTGAAATTTGTATCATAAAATGTTTTTGCAAAATTAGCACCAAAAACTTCGTAGTTAGTTGTTCTCCAAACATTCTCTACCATAAACACTAAAATTGGCTCGATCTTCTTCTCTTCCAAATAACCTTGTGACAACAAAGTGAACTCATAATTATTGGTGATGAAAGCTGTAGTTGGATAACTCAATTGCTGACCCATTAGTTTAAGTGCAAACTCATGTGGCGTTTTAGGCTCTTTGGAAGTTGGTTTGTAAACTTTTCCATTATACTCGATCGTATCCTTACCCTCTGCATTAAATTTAACAGGGTAAAAATTTGTATTGATATATTCAGCAATTCCGGGGTTAGAATAGGTGGTTCGCATCATATGCTTACACCATCCACACCAATCCGTATAAAAATCAATAAGGATCGGGCGCTGAAACTGCTTGTTCTTTTCTTGCGCTTCTTTGATGCTGATCCATTTAACTAAACCATTAGTTTCAGTTGCCTGTGAGAAGCTTTGTTGAAACATTGTGAGAAAAGCACCGATAAATATGAATAACCTTAACATTTTAGTAATGGAAAATTAGGGCTTTAATTGTAAATTTGGATAAAATTAAAACTAATTATCATGGTTAAAAAATTACTTTCATTATTTATCATCTGTTTAACTGTTAAATCAGGTAATGCTCAAAGTTTTGGGTTAAAATATACATTTGCTGCAGTTACAAATAGTTCGGGACCAATTGACCCAACTCCTACTCCAACAGTTGTAGGTGTAACAACAAATTCATGGACCGCCGTTGGAACAGGAACAAACTCCACTGGTGCAGGATATTTTTCATTTACAGGATGGGGAACAGGCGCAACAAATAGCGTTAACACAACCTTTACTGGGTCAATTGATCCAGCGAAATATTATGAAGTTACAGTAACCCCGCAAGCAGGATATAGCGTCACATTAAACAGCATGACTTTTGGCGCTAGTCGTTCCGGTACCGGTATTCGTAATTTTGCTGTTAGAACAAATAGAGATGGTTATGCGGCCAATGTAGCGGCAACTTACACTCCGTTGAATTCTGCTGCTAGCACCACAGTAATTACCATACAAGGAGGTGATACTTTCTTTTGGTTTGATGATGCCAATAGTACTTCGGGACCTGCGGCAGGTTCAGTTGCAAACAATTTATGTGGCGCTAATTTTTCAGGCGCTAATTTTACAAATCAGTCTAGTCCATATACACTGCGCATCTATGCTTGGAATTCGGAAGCTGCCGGTGGAACTTTTAGAATTGACTCTCTAATGATCAATGGTGTAGCAACCTTTTCAACTGCAGGTTTTGGAAATATATCGCATGACCTTAATGCCTCTTTTAAATTATACCCAAACCCATCTAACAATGGCATAATTTATGTTGAATTAAATAACGCCTACAAAGGAAGCATTGAGATCGTAAATTTAACTGGTCAAGTAATTACTAATGAAAATGTAGAAAGTAGTTATAATAGAGTGAAATTAGACCTAAGCGCTCTTTCTGAAGGCACTTATTTTGTGAGGTACCGTATCGGAAATGAATTTGTAACAGAGAAACTTATAATCACAAAGTAGATCTTTGATACTTTGATCAAAAACCCAGCTGTACACTCAGCTGGGTTTTTTATTTTACAACCTTTAAAAATCATTAATTAAATACCTATCTTCATATCGTAAATGATAAATGAAGGGAGAAATAAATTAAGTGATCTTGCCTTTTACTTTTTAGCGCTCATCCTAGGGTTCTTTGTGATAGCATTTCCGCCACACAATGTGTTTTCCTATGATGTGTTTGGCTATTACATGTACCTTCCACTGAAATTTAAGTATCACGATCTCACCATTCAGGATTATCAGATCATTGAAAACATTTTTAAAACCTACTGGCCAAGCGAAACGTTTTATCAAGGTGTAAAATGGGATAACGGGAACTATGTGATGCGCTATCCCATTGGTCTTTCAGTTTTACATGCCCCTTTTTATTTTATTGCAGACATTATTACGCCTTATACAAGCTACAAAGCTGATGGATTTTCGCGCCCCTACCAATTAACTGTGTTATACGGATGCCTACTCTATTCTTTAATTGGTTTGCATTATATCAAAAAGATACTACTTAATTTTTTTAGCGATGGAGTTACTGCATTCACTCTTATTTCCATTGGCCTTGGCACAAATTATTTTTTACATAGTTCTATTCATGGACAAGGCGCCATGTCGCACAATATTTTATTTAGTCTTTATGCCATTATCATCTACCTCACCATCAAATGGCATCAAACAAATAGTGTAAAACATATGGTTTTACTCGGCATCAGCGTTGGACTTGCGGCACTTTGCAGAGCTTCAGAGATCCTAGCGATCCTGATTCCACTTTTTTATGGAATTTCTCAATTAAAAGAAATCAAAGGCCGAATAATATTGCTGTTGAATTATAAAAAGCAAATTATACTTTTTGCAGTAATCATTATAGCAATAGGTTTTATACAATTTTCATACTGGAAATATGCAGCCGGCAAATTCATTGTTAATCCATATGGCTCCAGTAATCCCGGTGAAGGTTTAGAATTACTGCATCCTCATATCTTAGAAGTATTGTTCAGTTTTAGAAAAGGATGGTTTCTATACACACCAATTATGTTGTTTGCCATGTATGGTCTATGGTTAATGTACAAAAAGAATAAATTCCTTTTCTTTGGAATATTTTTCTATTTTATAGTTAACCTTTATATTGTTTCTAGCTGGTCGTGTTGGTGGTACGGGAGTTGCTTTGGTAATAGGGCCTTGATTCCAAGTTATGCAGCTTTGAGTATCCCACTTGCATTTGCCTTCGATCATTTTCTGAACCTTAGATCAAAATACATTTTTATTAAGGTCATCATTACATTGGCAGGATTTAATCTATTTCAATCGTGGCAAATAAGTGAAGGCATACTTGACTCTACAAATATTTCTCGCGCATACTATTTCTCAACTTTTTTTCAAACTAATCACCCTAATCAAGCACAAACAGATCTATTATTAATTGGGAAATTCAATAACGGCATTGAAGTTTTTGCAAAAAAAGATTCTCTTTCACATAAACTAGGTTTTACTAGATCCATAGATTTTGAAGGACAAGATATCGACAAGCGATACATCTCTGACACCATATATCACAGTGGTAAGAAGGCTTTGATCCTTAGCAACAACACAACCAATTCTTATTCTGTTGAAGCTACATTCAATGAAATAACTCAAAAATCCTATACGTGGATAAAAGCAAGTGTATGGGTGAACTCAACTCATCCAATAAAAAGTTCTGATATTCAATTTGGCATACACATGAAACACAAAGGTTATATATTTAAACCAAGTGAATACAAATTTGAACGTGATACGATCAAACCAATGGTGTGGACTAAATTAGAATTCTACTACTTGATCCCGGATGATCTGCGAAGCAAGAAAGATAAGGTATGCGCATTCTTTGTAAATAAAGGGAATGAACCTATTCGCATAGATGATCTTCAAATTGAATCCTACGAACCGATCGTGGATCAATCCTACTTCTAGATCAAGCCTCTTGTTTTTATCTCCAGGTATTTATTTAGCGCATTTATTGTGAGCTTTTCGGGCGTTGTATAAACACTTAATATACCATACTGCTGAAGCTCTTTGGTGATCTGTCGCTTCTCATAATCAAATTTCTGCGCGATGGTTTGCTCGTAAATCTCAAACGTTGACCGAGGCTTTGAAGCCAACAGATCTTTTAATTCCGTATTCTCAAAGAATATCACAACCAACACGTGTTGCGAAGACATTTTTCTTAAATACTTTAACTGTCGCCTTAATGCATTTACAGTTTCAAAATTAGTGAAGAGTAATAACAAACTTCTTTGAGTTATTTTTTGTCGTACATGTGAGAATAAAACTTCATAGTTTGTTTCCAAAAAATTTGTTTTTGCATTATATAACGCCTCTTGTATGCGCAATAACTGATCCCCCCTGCTATCTGCTTTTACTTTAAAATCAATTTCTTTAGAAAAACCGATCAGGCCCGGCTTATCTTGCTTGATCCATGCTACATGATCAATTACTAAGGCCGCGTTAATGGCATAATCTAACAATTTCAAACCATCAAAAGGCATTTTCATCACACGCCCTGTATCAATAACACAATAAACGTGCTGCGAACGCTCATCGCGGTAATGATTTACCATTAATTGATTTTTACGAGCTGTAGCTTTCCAATTGATCGTGCGAATATCATCTCCACTCACATATTCTTTGATCTGTTCAAACTCAGTGCTATTACCAATTCTTCTCAAACGTTTAACTCCAATATCGGTTAATCGATTACTGATGGCTAACAATTCGAACTGCCTTAATCTGATAAAAGATGGATAACATGCCATCATAAATGGATCATCCACTTTTATATGTCGTTCGATAAAAGATAATTTTGTGCGAACAAATAAGTTGATCTTTCCAAAATGATACTCTCCTCTTTCGGTAGGATTTAGATCATATGTAAAATGGCGCTCTTGTTGCACATCAAGTGTTGTACTTATCTTAAAATTGCGAACATTAACCTGAAAAGGTAATTCATCTATAACGTCAACACATATCTTGAATGCGTAATAATTTTGAACGTGCAAGGTCAACGTATTCACATCTCCATTACTTAAGCGTTTAAATCGTGGCACTCTCCAAGCGTTCAAGGGTTTGCTATGCCGCATTAAAAATAAAGCATCTGCTATGCAAGCAAAGATCATAAGCCAGAGCAACGACAATGTTGGAATATACAACACATTGAAATTAAAAGACAAAATAAAGCAAAGGATCAAAAAGAAGATGCTCCAATACAATCGCTTTGTTGGTCTAACTTGTTTAATTATGTTCCAGATCCTTTTAAACACTAGCGTGGCACTTCAATTTTATCAATCAATTGCTGAATAACTGTATCTACATGTATCCCTTCCATTTCTTTTTCAGGTGTTAAAGCTACACGGTGTCTTAAAACAGGTGTTGCTACGTATTTAATATCGTCGGGTGTAACAAAATCCCTATTTTGAATTGCGGCCGTAGCTTTGGCGGCATTTAAAATGGCAATGGAAGCGCGTGGTGATGCCCCAAGATATAAATTTGAATTCTTTCGCGTTGCTGCTACTAACTGAATTATATACTTTATCAAATTCTCTTCCACTACAACTTTTTGAACCAAGCCTTTCAACTTAATGATGCCATCCTTACTCAAATAACTTTTTACCTTGGTAAAATCAATTATGTGAGAATTCAATTGAACATTTGTCAACATTTCCGTTTCTTCTTCCATGCTAGGATAACCTACTGTTATTTTGAATATAAACCTATCTAATTGCGCTTCAGGCAAGCGATATGTTCCTTCTTGCTCAATAGGATTTTGGGTGGCTAATACTACAAATGGAAGATCCAATTTATGGGTTGTACCATCAACAGTAACCTGCCTTTCTTCCATGGCTTCAAATAAAGCCGCTTGTGTTTTTGCCGGCGAACGATTGATCTCATCCGCTAAAACAATATTGGCAAATAACGGACCTCTTTTAAATTCAAAATCGTTGTTCTTTGAATTAAAAATAGATGTTCCTATAATATCGCTCGGCATCAGATCGGGCGTAAATTGTATACGTTTAAAATTTGCATCGATCGTTCTTGCGAGTAACCTTGCTGTAAGTGTTTTTGCCACGCCGGGCACACCTTCAATTAAAACATGCCCATCTGCGAGTATGGCTATAAGCAAAAGATCAAGGAGTTGGGGCTGCCCCTTGATGTACTTTCCGATCTCTGTTTTTACTTCGGCAATGTGCGTTGCCAATTCTGTCAGGTCTACCCTGTTCTCAAATTTATTTTCCATAGTTTATCTTAAGCTTTTAGTATTAAAATTAGTGATCTGTCTATTCAATTCTATAAGGTCAAATTCAGTTGCTTCTTCTAACTTTCTCAAACGCTCGCAATATTTAAAAAGTTGTTGTACTAATTTTATGTCGTAACCACTCAATTCGCTTATGGTCTCAATAAATGATTCATTTATATCATTTGTTTGAATAGTGAAACGACTTCTGATCGTTTCGTAAAAATACTTTACACGTTCATCAGCTATATATTTGTGATTCTCGGCGTTGAAATACACATGGCTTACCACGTTTACAAATTCCAAAGTTGTATTGGTAACAGGTTCTAATACAGGTATAGCTCTTTGGCGACGGCGGCCATCGGAGATCATGTAAATGATCAAAGTGATCAATAACAATAAATAAGCTGCATATAGAGGATCACTATCTAATATCAATCTTAAAAAAGAATCCGATTGAACATTATACGTTTTATAATATTCATCCCATATAAGATCCTTGGTCTTTGCCGTTACATAAGAAAGAACTGAATAGGCATAAACTCTGTTTGCATGATCCACAATAAAATAATTTGTGAAAACATCAGGCATACTCATTAACACCAGTTGTCCTTTCCCTATACTAGCTCTTATCATGACAGCATCACTATCTTGATTTACTGAACAGGAGCTGAATTTTGTTGAATCATAATTCGCGAAATATGAATCCAAACAAAGGTTAGGATATTTATACACCTTCGGCCGATCCTTTGACAACATTTTCACATGAACACCTGGTTTATTTATTAATGAATCAATATTAGAAAAATACTGATATGATCTTGGCCGCGTACGTATATGAAAAGTATCAAGCCCTCTAAATTCATCCGCTGCTATAAACAAGGTATTGCCTTGCTCCATAAAATTGAATAAGGTCTTAAGATCTGTTTTACTTAAATTCACACTCCCATTTATAAGCACTAAACATTTTTTTTGTTGAATATCAGACTCCGGTAGATTATATAGTGTGCCTTTGTTGATCGATAATTTATTGCCATAGGTAGGCTTCAATAATTGAAAAATAGCATTTGTGCCAAACGGGTTTTTATCTTTTGACTCATACGTTCGCTGCCAATTCATAGGTTTAGGAAGGATGTATTGAATAACAACCAACAAAACGAACATCACGCCGAAGATCCAAAAATATTTATTGTTCCCTTTAAACATTTATATGCCTTTCAAATGATATAAACTCCTTTTTAAGTTCGGTATATTTGGAATGGTCAACACTAAACTTTCCATACCATACATAATCATAGATTCGGCTCACTGCCATAAACTCATTCAAAAAATTTGATTTCTTAAGGTCGTATTGATAATCAATATTAGTTTTGGCCGGCTGAAACATTAAATGACCACCCTTTTCTAAGAGGAAAAGACATTTCAAATAGTACCACCGCACAGCAGTTCTTAGATCGGCATTTACTTCTGCCTCTTCGATCATCTTATCGAAATTAATAGTACTTAGATCATCTGTGAGTTCGCTGAAATTAAATGTTGTAAGCTTACTTTCAGGGCTAACCAAGCGACTGAGATCACTTCTCCACAGAAGCCATATAACGAGTATCACGCAAAAAATAATTACGCACCAAACTATGAGATCTCTGGTGAAATCCACATTCTCTTGATTGTTATTTCCGAAGATCAGCTCCGAGAGCCAATCCATAAATCGTTGAAATATGCCGGGTTCGTAATTTACGTCGCGATCATACTTCATTTTTGGATCGCTAAACACTTTTCTTTCAAGCAAACTATCCGGCTTAACTAATTTAAGCGAATTAGAATCGACCAGGGCCACAGATAACGTATCCGATGCTTTGAACGCAGTAGTATGTAGAATTAAAATAAAATATAATGTGAGCTTTTTCAGTGTGAGAGATTTTATACTTATATACTGTCAATTTTTTCCATGATAGAAAGTCCTTCTTTTTTCTCTTCCAAGCTGGCACATTGTAAATTCATCATTATAAAATACACTGCATATACGCAAGTAATTAATAAACCGCTAATACAAAATAAAACAATAACGTAAATAGGCACATCGTAACCTGCTTGAGAATTCTGGAGATCACCAATGGCACCTTTCATTCTGGTAAAAAAGGAAATGATGAATACAATATATGATGGTAAAAAGGCGATAAAACTGAGGATGTATGTGATCAATCCACCCAGGAAAGAGAGCGACCATGTGATCCAAAAATTTCCTTTAAAGTTTCTAAACACTTTTCCTATAGCTTCAAAAACATTGATGCGATGTCTTTGCGATGTAAACAATACAGCTGTAAAATAATAAAGTGCAATTGGCATCACTATGAGTAGAAAAAATATATAAACAAGTATAAATAGAAGAATACCTAAAACAGCACTCATTTTTATCAACATAGCAAGCAATCCAAAGAACAAGGCAATTACAACAGCAAATACCAAACTAATGATCACCAGAATGAACATTCCTCCTAAACCACGTAAAAACTGACTAAAAAAATTCTTTACGATGTCTTTTATCAAAGGTTTTTCATTTTCAGGTAAACTATCGTTCAATAACATATGTTCGTTGAGTACAGTTACAAATGCCGTATAACCTAATAAAGAAAGCAAGGTCATTAACACCATTGTTCCGGCCATTGAAGCGTAAAACGCCATTACGTCATTAGCCGCAGCCGTAATATTGGCAAACATATTCTTAAATAAAAAGGTGATAAGAAAAGTTGCTATTAATACAAACGGCGAGACCAATAATAAAATAGAGCCAAATAATGACTTGAAATTTTGTCGCATATAAGCAATGGTATCACCAAACACATCTCCAAAACTTCTCGCCTTTCTTACATATACTTTTACACTCATAGTGGATATTTACGTTTATAATAAATTGGTAAAAAAATAAAATAATAAATAATAAAACCGAAGGAAAGACCAATGATGGTTATTGATAAAGCGATATGCATTTCGGTATATCTTGTTACAAAACTTTCAAGAAAACCCGCCATGATAAATATAAGGATCAGTCCAATGATGATCTTTAATCCATCTTTTACTGCGGTTCTAAATGCATGCATGCGTGTATGAGTTCCAGGGAAAATAAAACTATTACCTAAAACGATTCCTGCGCAACCGGCCAAAATGATCGCCGAGATCTCAAAGGCGCCATGTATCCAAACAACCTTTAAAGCTTTATCCAAAATATTGTATTGATAAAAAAGCGTGAAAAAGCATCCTAACATGATGCCATTGTTCACCAACATGAATCCGGTACCAAAGGCAGTAAGTAAGCCTAGAACAAAAGCATAAAAAGAAACTTTTATGTTATTTAAGGTGATGTAAATGAACATCAAGAACTCATTTTCTTCGCCATAAATGCCAAGAGCATTGCCATTCTTTATACGCTCGATGGTGAGGTCAATATAGTAATCACCCAATATCAAACGAACAAAGCTGTCGTCATACAGTTGAGATACGACACCAAGCAGAACGGCTAATCCGAAAATTAGGAATGAATAAAATAGTTGCTTATGATACTTTGAGAAGAACATTGGCAACTCATACATGTAAAAATTCAAGAAACGTCCACCACTCTCCTTTCGATTCTTATACACCAAATGATGTACTTTTGAAGCCAAATTATTTACATAAGCCTGTGTGCGCGTTTGTGGATAATTGGTATTTGAATAGGAAAGGTCATCGGTGAGTTCAATAAACATATTAGTGAGTTCATTCGGATCTATCTTATCCTTGTTACTTAACTTCTTTTCATACTCCGTCCACTTTTTTTCATTCTGCTTCAAAAACGTGATCTCTTTCATACCTGCTTAAGTGAATATAAATATATATATTTATACAGTAAATTCAAACCATATACTTGGAACAAATACGAATAAATACCACACAAAATGTTGCTCTTGGCTATGAACCCGCCGGTGTTGGTTACCGAATACTGGCAGGTATATTAGACCAAGTGTTTGTTATTGTATACACCATATTGATCTATTGGCTTTTTTTCACTTTTGTGTTGAGCAAAAATTATTACACTGCTGAAACCGACAATACAGAAACCTATAATGCCATTATGATCGGCATCTTGATATTATTACTTGTGCCGGCCGGATTGTATCACTTGCTTTGTGAAACATTTTTGAACGGACAAAGTTTCGGAAAAAAGATAGTGAATATTAAAGTAGTAAAGATCGATGGCACACAACCGGGCTTTGGGTCTTATTTGATAAGATCTATGTTGCGTTTAATGGATGTAACCCTGATCTCGCCTGTGATCGCAATTGTAAGTATAGCTGCCACCGAAAAAAGCCAACGCCTTGGAGATATTGCTGCAGGAACAACCGTTATTAAGCTGAATTCTGATATATCCATAAGAGATACCATCCTATATCAACAGAGGCCTGACTACAAAATTGTATATGAACAAGTAGCTTTACTAACTGATAAGGAGGCAAACTTAATAAAGGAAGTGTTAGAGTTTTGTGAGAAACAAGATCAGCCACAACATCTGAAACAACTAAGTGATAAACTAAAAACAAAACTAGGTATAGAGAACTCTAAACAGAACGATCTGGAATTCCTTTACACTATTTTAAATGATTATAGCCATTACCGATTCGAGAACTGAATTTAGCTTCCAATCTCCGCAATATTATAGAGACAGAAACCGCAAAGCGACCTCCGGTCTTCGCAAAGTTTTACGCAAAGGTCGCAAAGGATCAACTAATTGCTGAATAAGAAGGCAAAGAGCTATGCTTACGCAGAGATAGTGCACACTCCTCTCTTCATTCTTTGCGATCCGCCTCGGCGGACGAAGGCCTTTGCCTTCTTTTAAGTATTGGTGATAAAAACTTTGCGTTCTTAGCGCCTACTTTGCGAAAAGAGCGAAGCTCCTTTGCGGTTTCTGCCTCTAAACTTTATTATTTGTCAAAACGTATAAGTTCCCAATTGCCCTTCAGGTAAGCACACACTTTTAAATTTTTTACTCCAATACTCTGCCAGATATTCCTGTTCGGTTTGACCGGGAGTTGGAATGAGAATAAGTTCCTTTTTGCCTAAAACATTCATATCCATTAAAGTGCTGTAACCACTTCTGCAAACAATAATTTTTGATGCGGCAATTATTTCGGAAAGCTGAATTGCATTGGGTAATTTCATAAATATTACATTTTCTCGCGAATCTCTCAGATCATCGCAGATAGGAGAACTAGAAACTATAATAGCTTTGCCTTTATAGTTCTTCAGTTTTTCTATGATACTTTTCAAAAGATCTGATTGTGTAGGTTCTGGTCCCGATAATAAAAATAAATGATCGTATCTTATTTCAGCTTCCTTCTTTTGCAATCTACTTAAAGGCCCAATGTATTTACAATTCAAACCAAAAACATTCTCACTTAGCTCCCCTGACAGTTTTTTATCTTTTTCTTCATAATCAGGAACCCAAACCTCATGGAATTTCTTCAATAATTCAACATGTGTGCTGTTCGACCATTTCTCAAAAAAAGGAGTTTTTAAATTTAATTGGTGGCAAACAATTATGTTGTGGGCGCTCTTAGAATAAAGTCCGTAACGGTTATCCGAAATAACAATATCGATCTTGTGCTTTAAGACATATTTCTCAAGAAGTTCATGTTCCTCTTTAATTGCCTTTAAGATCTTAGGATATTGTGATCCTAATTTTAACCACAAGGGTAAAATAGAACTATACGTGATATTATATTCCGGTAATTTTTCGCGCTCTAAGAGGGGAAATTCTTCGTTGAAGATCTTTTCGGTTAAAGAGGTTGTTCCAAGAATAACAGTATTGCCATTCAACAAAAGATCTTTAATGATCGGCACACAACGGGTAGCATGACCCAAACCCCAATCGAGTGCCGCAACAAAAACTCTTTTATTTTTTATGCCAAGATCCAGAATTATTTCTCAGGGTTTAAAACAAATTGCTTTAACTCAGTATCTAAAATGTATTTATTGGCAAATGTTTTAAAGTCTTCCTTCTTTAACGCTTTTACCCAATCATTATACTTGTCAATGTCTGCTATATTCTCACCGGCCGTTTCGCTGCCCATAATATAACTCATCCAAAAATCATTCTCTTTCAATTGCAACTCGCGTTCTTTTAAAAACCCTTCTTTCACTTTAGTTAAATTCTCTTCATTGCCACCCTCTTTTTTTACTTTAGCGATCTCTTCTTTAGCGGCATTCACTAATTTCTCTACGTTCTCCGGAGCGCAAGCAAATGAGCAAGTGATCTTTAATCCCGGAGTTGGTGTATAACTAATAGCCGGATAAATTCCAACGCCATAAACTCCTCCTTTATCTTCACGTAAATTTTCACGCAAAGTAATATTCAATAATTTCATGAGCGCATACACTTCAAATCTATTTTTACGATTATACTCAAATGTATTTGTCCATGTTAAGTTAACGCGACTTCTTGGTTCATTTCCTTTTTTGTAAACTTTAGTATAAGTTCCCTTTGGAGTTTTAGCGCCAATATCTTTTATACTCTCGCGCTTTGTACTTGCTGAAATACCTCCAATATACGTTTCTATCAAAGGCTTTATTTCCTCCAAATTAAAACTTCCTACAAAAATAAACATGAAATCACTTGGGTCAGAAAAACGCTCTTTAAAGATATCATTGCAACGTTTTTGGTTCAGCTTTGCAAGATCCTCCATTTTAGTTGGTCTGGCGCTAAAGTGATAACCGCTCATAAAATAACGCACCGAATCTCCAAAAACTTGATCAGGATCACTACCTGCATTTTGCAAAAACGCTTTTTGCTTTTCAATGGCCGATAAAAATGCTACAGAATCCTTACGCGGTTTAGTGAAAACCAAATTCACCAACTGCAATAAGGTCTCGATATCCTTTTTATTTGAATTCCCAAACAAACTCTCATCGTAAGTTCCTACACCCGTGTAAAGTCTTGCGGTTTTATCTTGCAAATATTTTTCAAGAGCCGTTGCGTCAAATTTTCCGTATCCTGATTCATCCTGAATTGAGTTAGACAGATCAGCATTACGCATATCATTTTCCGGATATTGACATGTACCTCCCGGACTGTAAGCTTGCATATTGATCTCGTCATTTTTAAACGTGGTTGGTTTTAATAACACTTTTACACCATTACCAAGTGTCCATTCTGTAATGCCGTAACCTTTATCGGTGGTTTTAAATACTTTTTGCGCCGAAGGTTTTTTGGCGATCAATGGTTCGTTGATCACTTTATCTTCATAAGCCTTAATGTCTTTGTTTACTTGCGCTTCATTAAATGCAGCTTTTATATCCTCATCTAATGGCTTTTTGCTAGTTTCATTCTCAGCCAACATCATAATTGAAACTGCGTTCTCTCCATTTCCAATCCATTTTTTCGCTAGATTATTGATCTCTTCCAATTTTATTTGGGGAACCAGATCTTTATAATATGCATATCTGTTCTCTACCCCAGGCTCTGCCTCACCGGTTAAAAAATTATAAACGTATTGCATTACCAATTGTTTCGATTCGGTTTTATCCTTCTCATTAAATTGATTTTCCATATTGGTCATCAATTGCTTTTTCTGACGATCTAATTCACTTTGATTGAAACCAAAACGTTTTACACGCTCGTTCTCAGTAATTAATGCCTTGAGGGCAAGAACTTCCTTTCCGTTAGAAGTTACCGCAAAACTTCCATAGCTTGCCTTGCTTCTTACCATTGAAAAATACCCAGTATAACCAAACATAAATGGCGGACTCGCTTGTTTTGTTAACTCACTTAAACGCGCGTTGATCATTCCGTTATACAATTCCTGCATAATGGTTTGCTTAAAATCGGCATATGTTTTTGTTACGTTGTTATTTTCCTTTTGCATATACGCTAACTGGATCATGTTATAAGGAGATTCCTTATCACTTGCCACTGCCACACGAAAATCTTTTTGATCAGGCACTTCCCATACTTTAATTGGTTTTGGGTTTACCGGAGCAGGGATATCAGAGAATACTTCAATGATCTTCTTCTCCATCTCTTCCACATTAATATCTCCTACAACAATTATGGCTTGAAGGTCGGTGCGATACCAATCTTTATAAAACTGTTTTAAAAAACTTTGCTTACAATTTTTTAAAATGTCCGGTTTTCCTATTGGTAAACGCTCTGCATAACGCGAATCTTTGAACATTACAGGCCATGTTTTACGATTCATTCGCTCCATTGCTCCTTGTCCTAAACGCCATTCTTCCATTACAACGCCACGTTCTTTTTCAATTTCTACACTGTCAAAACTTAGGTTGTGCGACCAATCCTTTAAGATCAATAAACCTTTGTCAACGATGTCTATTTTATCGGTTGGTATCTGCAACATATACACTGTTTCATCAAAACTTGTGTAGGCATTTAAGTCTGGACCAAATTTTGTACCAATACTCTCTAAATAATTTACAAGATCATTTTTCTTGAAATTCTTTGATCCATTAAAAGCCATGTGTTCTACAAAATGCGCCAAACCTTGTTGATCGTCGTTTTCCATGGTACTTCCCGCATTTACTGCCAAACGTAATTCGGCCCTATTCTCAGGTTTAGTATTTTTTTCGATGTAATACGACATGCCATTTTTAAGAACTCCCTTTTTTACTTTTGGGCTCAGAGGCAATTTATCTTCCGGCTTAAGGTTTACTTGAGCTTGAGCAACATACACTAAACTCAATAACAGAACTACAATTCTTTTCATAGGATATAATTAGATAGTAAATATATCAAAAAATGGCAAAGTATTTAATAACTTTAACCTGTGATTCCTACCTTTCCCGACCATATTTTAACCACTCTTAAGGTACTGCCCGAAACACCGGGTGTTTACCAGTATTTTGATAAGGACAACAACCTTTTGTACGTAGGAAAAGCTAAGAACCTAAAAAAGAGGGTAAGTAGTTATTTTACAAAAGAACATGGCAATAACCGTTTAACATTAATGGTTAAAAAAATAACGGACATAAAGACCGTTAAAGTGGAGACTGAATTAGATGCTTTATTGTTGGAGAATAATTTAATTAAAAGTTTAAAGCCGCGTTACAATGTTAATTTACGCGATGATAAAACCTATCCTTGGATCATTATTAAGAACGAACGTTTCCCGCGCATATTTTATACACGCAAAAAAATAAAAGATGGCTCAGAGTATTTTGGTCCGTATGCCAATGTAAAAGTGATGCGCAATTTATTGGATTTTATTCGCGAAACATTTCCTTTAAGAAATTGTACCTATGATCTAAAACAAGATAATATTGATAAGGGAAAATTCAGGCCTTGTTTAGAATATCACGTTGGCCATTGCAAAGCGCCATGTGTTGGATTTCAAAAAGAAGAAGAATACAATGCCAACATGAAGGAAATTCGCGAGATCATTAAAGGCGATATTCATTTTGCTATCAGAGAACTAACTTCGCAAATGAAAAAAAAGGCGGAAGGTTTAGAATTTGAAAAAGCAGAGGAACTAAAACAACGCGTTGAAATGCTTGAAGCTTTTCAAAGCAAATCAACCATTGTGCACCCCACTATTACCGATACAGATGTATTTAATATTGTGAGTGATGAAAAATCGGGATACATAACCTATTTTAAAGTGGTGAATGGTACCATTGTGCAAAGTCAAACTATTGAGTTGCGTAAAAAACTTGAGGAGACCGACGAAGAATTATTGATTTTTGCCATGGTAGAATTGCGCGGAAGATATAATTCGAAAAGTAAAGAGATCATATTACCATTTGAACCTGAGATTAAATTACCGGATTGCGAATACTACATTCCAAAAATTGGAGATAAGAAAAAGTTACTCGATCTCTGCTGGAGAAATAGTAAGGAATATAAACAAGAGCAAGACAAACAAATTGCCATTACCGATCCTGAACGACATGTGAGCCGCATTATGCAGCAAATGATGAAAGATCTGCACTTAACAGAAGAACCGCGACGGATTGAAGGATTTGATAATAGTAATATTCAAGGAGAATATGCGGTAAGCGCGATGCCTGTTTTTATTGATGGCAAGCCGGCGAAAAAAGAATACCGCCATTTTAATGTAAAAACAGTGCAAGGTCCTGACGATTTTGCAACCATGGAAGAAGTTATTTTTAGGCGATATTCACGCGTACTAGAAGAAAACCAAGCCATGCCACAATTAATTGTGATCGATGGTGGCAAAGGACAATTAAGCGCTGCTATGAATAGTTTAAAAAAATTAAACCTTGTAGGAAAAGTTGCCGTAATAGGAATTGCCAAACGTTTAGAAGAAATTTATTTTCCGGAAGATCCTATTCCTTTGTATTTGGATAAGAGGAGTGAAACTTTAAAAGTAATTCAGCACATTCGCGATGAAGCACACCGATTTGGAATAACGCATCACCGCAACAAACGCAGCCGCGAAACATTTAAATCAGAACTTAGCGAAATAAAAGGCATAAGCGATAAAACCGCGCAAAAACTTTTAGTGGAATTACGTTCCATGCAAAACATTAAAGAAGCAACGCTGGAACAATTAACGGAGGTTATTGGAAAGGCGAAGGCGGGGTTGGTGTTAAATTACTTTAAGCGAAATAATTAAAGTAAAAATTACTCTACTATTGTCGAATAATTTTATAGCTCTTCAAACTGAGTCCGACTTTGAATTGCAGGTAATAAACGCCGGAAGGAAGGTCGTTAAAACCGACATCGATTCCATTTGGCTTTACATCAATTTGATATTGACTTAGTTTGCGGCCTGCAAGATCGGTTATGGTTAAATTACTTAGCTGCTCGTCATTTTCTGTGAGAATTCTTAATAAATTAGAAGAAAGCATCGGATTAGGAAAAACCTTTGTTCCAGAAACGATGATACTGTCCTTAATATGATGTTGCTTCATAGAATATGCACTATAGCACTGACTTCTTACCAACAACATAATACTATAAACTGTGTCTCGCCCTAACTTCTTATAAACATGCGTTGTTCTAATTCCTGGATTTCCAAAATAAGTTGAAGAAGTACCATCTCCCCATGACCAATGATATTCATTTCTACCTGCATTAACACTATCCATTGCAACAAATTTTAATGTATCCTCAACTTTATTAAAGTAGAAATTTCCATCCAAATTATTTGTGAAAGCTAAAAGATCCTTACTCATGGAATCTACATCACTTCCATTATATGCAATAAGTCTAACTCTATAAACGCCGCCCGTTTTATAAGCGTGTTTTGGAGACTCCTCAGTTGAAGTAGTTGAATCTCCGAAGTCCCAGAAATACGTGGATCCACATGATGTGTAATTAGTAAAATAACTGTCGCAGTTACTATATTCAAAATTTGCCTTTACGCTTGATGTTACGGTTAAAACTCTGGAAACAAAGGCAAAATGGCCATCAGGATTTGTTGCCTTGAGGGTTACGGTATAGGAGCCAATATTTTGAAAATTATAACTAATATCGAAATCACTTGAACTATAGATAGGTGTTGAACCTGCAGATCCTTGGATGGTCCATAAGTAAACAGGTACATTACCGATGGTCTTTGTTTTATTATTAAATTTAGTTACTGATCCAAAACAAAAATCTCTAACCTCAAAATTAACAGCAGGAGATAGGCACGATCTACCAACAGACGGCAAAAGAAGAAGAAAAGATACAACTATGATTAGTTTTTTGAAATCTATCTTTTTCATATCATAAATTACCTCAAATATTATGCCAAAATTATATAAATTTGGCATAATATTTGTCTATCATACCACTATAATCTTAAAAAGATGAATAAAATACTACTGTTTTGCTTAATGCTAACCTTTTTTGTTTCTTCATCATGCAAAAAAGAGGATAAACAGCCGAAAAACACTACAACAAAGTTGTTTACTTTTAACAGCCTTGAATCTGAGCACAATGAGATAAATCAAGGTAACGTTACGCGAATTACTGCAAAAGTAACGGGTGAAGCAACTTATGAATGGACTTGCTCATCCGGTGACTTATTTGGAAGTGGGAATTCAATCTTATTTGGCGCGGGATCTTGCTGCAAAGGCGACCACTACATTTACTGCAATGTGAAAGACAAAAACAATAATTCTGAATCCAAATCCATTTTGATAAAGGTAAATTGAAAGTCGCTCATTCAATATTTCTTGCTTGCCTTTTTCTAAAATTTCAGTTAGTTGCGCAATGTTGTGGTGGTGGTGCTCACATTGGCGGTAATATATTTTTAGGAACCCTTGGTAAAGGGTATTTGCAATTTAATAGCAACTATAGAGAGTCTTACTCCCAAGGTTATATGCAAAACGACTGGAACTCAGATTTTAAATTTATCAAAAATGCTTACAGTAGACACCTTGGTGTGCAGCTTGGATATGGAATCACAAAGCGTCTTACATTAGATCTTGAAACAGGTTATTTTCTTAACAGAACTCAAAATTTTGAAATCGGCAGCTATTCGTTTTCTCATACAGGTTCAGGATTAACCTCAGTAACTCTAGCCGGAAGGTTTAATATTTTTAAACTCAAAAAAAGTGAGTTAGAATGGACTGCAGGTTTAGGTGTTAGAGCCCCTGTATCGAAAAATAGGCAGATGAAAAATGGCGTTGAGCTCTCTGAAGACGTGCAACCAAATAATGGTTCGTACGGCATTGTATTTAGGTCGTTTTTGGCTAAAGAATTTGATAATATACATGCCAATGTTTTTCTTATAAACTCGATCTCTGTTAATTCAACTAACGACAAAGACTACAAGGATGGTAACACATATATTAGCACTTTACTTTACGGCCAACAGATTATACACAACTTAACCGGGATCATTCAAGTTAGAAACGAAATAAGAGATAGAGCCATTAGATACGGAAGTGAAATTTATTCGACCGGAGGTTTTAGGTTTACCTTGGTTCCGCAAATCAATTATACGATTAAAAACAAATACAATATTTCATTAATATTTGAACAACCTATTTATCGCTACTATAACGGCACTCAACTTAAAGATAAATACGCATTTTCTGTAAACTTCAACATGCTTTTACCAGTTACAAAAAACGCTAAAGAAACATGCGAGAAAAATTAAAAAAGGCCGAGTCTAAACCCCGGCCTTTCTACTTTTATTCAATCTCGCATTTCGAATAAACCGTACTGCCCTTCGCTTTGTTTTCGCATTCCGATTTTGCATCTGCTTCTTTTCCTTTAATTTCAAAATGTTCATCGCCTCCGGCAGCTTTGTCGCAATGACACTCATACGTTTTTTTACAAGATGTATTTAAAAATACAACTAAGCCTAATAAGGCTGCTACTTTGATTGTTTTTTTCATTTTTTTTGTTTTTTGGGGTTAATTAATCTTCTCTTTCCATTTTAAGTACAACTTTCTTTCCGGGGAAACCAAAAGCTGCTGAAGTTTCAAATTCCATTCGTTTTCGCTTACTAACTAAAACTTTGTAAATACCGCTAAACGCAATGCATTGTTCTGCCGCTTTCACATCTTCCAGTCCATGGGCATGATCGGCCTGATTACTAAACTCAAGTGTTTTACCCTTATCTCTTATTTGCCAAGCAAATCCAC
>Ga0068876_10000994_pt1 | contig 22458 bp, 18 predicted proteins | sample NOAtaG_6_FD_66442 | JGI IMG/M metagenome (GOLD analysis project Ga0068876, IMG submission 66442) | Freshwater lake microbial communities from Lake Erie, under a cyanobacterial bloom - NOAA_Erie_Diel5S_2200h metaG | ecosystem: Environmental > Aquatic > Freshwater > Lake | place: USA: Ohio, Lake...
CCAATCTTACTGGAGATACCGCTTCATTTTGCCTTCCGAATGGATGTTTTTATTTGTACACCTTTGCGGATGGAATCAATTGGGACTTCTCTGCTTTGTCTCTCTCCATAGATAATTTGCCACTCAACTTAGATTGGCAATACACCGATAGCACAGGTTATGGAATTGCGTATTTTGAATGGAACGCCACTCCAGGATGCTTGGATATTAATGCCTGCAACTACAATCCAAATGCTAATTGCGCAGATTTCAATCTTTGTACGTACGATTGTTTTGGATGCACGGATGCTACGGCCTCTAACTTCAATCCCGCGGCCTCAGTTGACAACGGCACTTGTTGTTTCGCACAGTGGGCTACCATCAATGTTTCCGATAGCGCATACATTTCTGTATCGAACTCATTAGGCAATTACATTGTAAGTGGAGATAATTATTACAACATTAACCCTGTTGCTTTTTGCTACGCTCCGGGTTGTTACCAGATTTATGTAAGTGGTATTGACGAAGATGCTTATCAGGTGGTTATTTCAGACAACAATAATAATATCTTGTGGGATGCGAGCTTTCAAGAAGGCTTTTGGAACACCATTAGCATGAGCAATAATCCAATTGAAGGTTGCATGGACTTCAGTGCTTGTAACTATAACCCAATGGCCAACTGCCATGACGGAACTTGCGATTACTACAGTTGTCAAGGATGTACAGACAGCTTGGCCAGCAATTATAATCCCAATGCTACCATCGACAATGGTTCTTGCTGCTTTGGTCCTTTAGCCAATATCCAAGTTCCCAATGACGTGTATTGGTACTTCTATTCTTCCACTCACTATTTATCGGGTATTGGAAGTACTGGAATTTGTGTTGCGCCGGGTTGCGCCACTTTTTACGCCTACAATTCCACTTATGCTCCATTTGACTATGCCATCACTGATGCCAACAACAATATCATCATTTCTGGAAATTCCGAAGATCCTACGATCGAATGGGATGATATATCCACCATTCATATCCCATTTACTTACGGTGACATCATCAGCGGTTGTAATGATCCTAATGCCTGTAACTTCAACCCAGCCGCTAATTGTCTTGATTATAATCTCTGCGACTACTCTTGCCAAGGTTGCACTGATGCCAGTGCTTTTAATTACAACCCATTGGCCACTGTGGACAATGGCTCTTGTTGTTACGACCTATATTATTCAATCACCATAGCTGATCCCGCGACGGTGGGATGGTGGGTTACCGATGGATTTGGTCAAGTTATAGCTGCCTGTGATAACGTGAATACTACTCAAGGATTCTGTAGCCCCATCAATTGTATCACCTTCCATTTTCAGAGTTACCTCGGTATCCCCACGCCGATATCCATAGAACTCAACGGCGCTAATTTCTATAATGGAATGATTACGAATGCTTTTGAAGAATTGTCTTTTAATGCAACCGAAACAGTAGGTTGTGGCGATGCCAGCGCCTGCAATTACAACCCGAATGCCACTTGTCTGCAATACAATGTATGTGACTATTCATGCCTCGGTTGCACAGACCCCAACGCGATCAACTTTAATCCCAATGCGACCCTCGATAATGGCACTTGTTGTAGCGATCAAAATTGGCAAACCCTATCTTCCACAGGAAGTCTGTTCTTTTATGCTTTTGCAGGTGATGGAACCACCTACACTCAAGGGTACTACCCCAACGAAAATGGTTTTTGTATGAACGCAAGTTGCTATCAACTCTATGTATATAGCACCGATGGCAATTTGCAAGAAATCAGCATTAGCAATAGCAATCAAGAAAACTATTATAGTTTCTATACGCAACCTTACCTCGGATACAATATTGAAAACATTGGGCTGAATAATGAAATTGCCGGATGTACAGATTCATTGGCATGCAATTACAATCCTGAAGCCACCTGCGATTATGGATATTGTGAATACTACTGCGGCGGTTGTACCGACCCACAAGCATTGAATTACAATGAAAACGCCCTTTTCGATGATAATACTTGCTCCTTCCAAGTACTATCACCAATGGTGGGTATGCAGATGATTGCCGATGAATCCAATGATCAATTCTATGTGATGATCTCATTGACACAAATGGGAAATACTTATCCTTATGCTATCACCAATAGCATCAATAGTGACATGATGACCATGACTGATGTTGGTACTTCTATGGCCGGTCCTTTCAACTGTGGAGATTCTGTGCAATTTCATCTACACTCTTTAGGATTCAACATGAATACCTTGATGACCTCTCCTGTTTATAAAATGGCTTGTAATGCTACCGATATAACGCTAGCGGACACTAATACTATTCAAATGTACCCTAATCCTGCGCAGGACTTCTTCATTCTTTCAGGCGCAACGCCTAATGGCGAAGTAATAGTCAAAGATACTTTTGGAAGAATTATCTTGTCTCAATTGCTTCAAGGAAATGCAGAATACATTTCGACCAAAAACTGGTCGTCTGGAATGTACATCGTTGAATTAAAAGACAACCAAAACATCCGGAAATTCAAATTACAGGTCATTCATTAATGGCTTACAAAAAAGGGAGCATTCGCTCCCTTTTTTTATGACATAGTGTTAAGTAAATCATCATCTACAATACTCGGAAGAGTGACTTTCAACAATGGCTCTAATTGCATAGCCCGCTGAATGGCAAACATTGCCTCTTCGTTTCTGGCCCAACTTCTTCTGGCGATACCATTGTTGACATCCCAATGCAACATTCGTTTCAGACGAACGCCAGCCGATTCACTACCGTCCAACAACATACCAAAACCGCCATTGATCACCTCTCCCCATCCCACTCCACCTCCATTATGAAGACTCACCCAAGTGGCGCCTCGAAAGGCATCCCCTACAAAATTTTGGACAGCCATATCTGCAGTAAATCGGGATCCATCATAAATATTAGAGGTCTCACGATAAGGAGAATCTGTTCCGCTCACATCATGATGATCTCTGCCTAAAACAACAGGACCAATTTCTCCTGCTGCAATTGCGTCATTGAACGCCTGCGCAATAGCCATTCTCCCTTCGGCATCGGCGTATAAAATTCTTGCTTGCGAACCCACCACCAATTGATTTTTTCCAGCTTCCTGGATCCATCGAATATTGTCCGCCAGTTGTTGCTGGATTTCTGCCGGCGCCGTGTCTTTTAATTGTTGTAAAACCCGTTCCGCTATACGGTCCGTTTTTTCCAAATCCGATGATTCACCAGAGCAGCACACCCATCTGAATGGACCAAAACCATAATCAAAGCACAATGGCCCAAGAATATCCTGAACATAACTGGGGTAAGCAAATGCAACGCCGTCCAAGGTCCTATTATACAATTTACTTCCCGGAGTGGCCAATACACTTGCGCCTGCCCTCGAAGCCTCCAAAAGGAATGCATTGCCATAATCAAAAAAGTACATTCCCTTCACTGCATGTGCATTGATCGCCTCTGCATGGCGCTTCAAAGTAGATTGAATTGAATATTTGAATTCTTCAGGGTGGTCAGCCATCAGCTGATTAGCCTCTTCGAAAGATAATCCGGCGGGATAATAACCACCCGCCCAAGGATTGTGCAATGAAGTTTGATCACTGCCTAAATCTACCATCACCTCTTGTTTGAGCAATTCTTCCCATAAATCGACAATATTGCCAACAAACGCATAACTTCTTACCACTCCATCTTCCTTATCTCTTTTGGCTTTTATTACAACCTGCGTAACATCTTCTTCGATGACATCTACCCATCCTTGCTCAAAACGCTTGTAAGCTGCCTTGGGATTTACCTCTGCGGTGATGCTTACACATCCTGCAATATTCGCTGCTTTAGGTTGAGCTCCCGACATGCCGCCCAAACCCGCAGTCACAAAAAGCAAGCCGTTGCCCGGGAGATCATAGACTTGATCATCACCTCTTTGCTTTCGGAGCATTCGGGCTGCATTCATCACTGTAATGGTGGTGCCATGAACAATACCTTGGGGGCCAATGTACATGTACGACCCCGCTGTCATTTGACCATATTGGGTGACACCAAGGGCATTGAATTTCTCCCAATCATCGGGTTGACTATAATTTGGAATCATCATCCCATTGGTCACTACCACTCTGGGCGCTTCTTTGTGTGAAGGAAACAATCCTAGTGGATGCCCGCTGTACATCACTAAAGTCTGCTCATCCGTCATTTCCGACAGATACTGCATTACCAAACGATATTGCGCCCAATTTTGAAATACCGCACCATTACCGCCATAAGTAATCAACTCGTGAGGGTGTTGTGCCACGGCGGGGTCCAAATTATTCTGAATCATGAGCATAATCGCGGCGGCCTGCTGAGATTTCGCAGGATACCAGTTCAGCGGCCGAGCTTTGATCTCGCCAGCCGGCCGATATCGATGCATGTATATCCTGCCAAAATGGTCCAATTCCTGAATAAATTCAGGTAATAGTTCCGCATGCAACGCAACAGGGAAATACCTCAATGCATTTCTAAGAGCCAACTTCCTTTCGGCTTCATTTAAAATCTCCTTCCGCTTGGGAGCATGATTGATATGGGCATCCCAAACCGGTGAGGGAGGCAGGTATTGAGGTATTCCATTTTTAATTTCCTCTTGAAAAGTTCTAATCGCAACATCCATTTTCCAAAGGTAAAGCTTGTTGACCTAAACGTGTACTACCTTTGCCTAATGGAAAAAAAGAAAATACCGACATCGGTTTATGCAGAAATGACTCCCAACCCATTGACCATGAAATTTGTGGCCAACAGGAGTCTAATTGCCGGGGGAATGCAGGTAGAATATAAAAACAGCACAGAAGCCAAAGGGTCCTCGCCATTGGCGCAAGAGCTATTTCATTTTCCCTTTGTAAAAAGTGTATTTATAAGTTCCAATTTCGTAACGATCACGCGAGACGAAAGCTTAGATTGGGATATGATTGTAATGCAATTAAGAGAGTATATCCGTGAATGGTTATTGGAGAATGAAATAGCGGTGAGCGCGGTACCATCACATTTATTGGTAAGAGAATCTGAAGAACAGAAACCACATGATCCTCATTCAGCATTGTCTCCCTCCTATACGCCCAAACTCCCTCCCAGCGAATATGATGAAGAAATCATTCACTTATTGAATGAATATGTCCGACCCGCTGTCGAACAAGATGGGGGAGCAATAGATTTTGTTGGTTATGATAATAAAGTAGTCTATGTCAATATGAGAGGTGCTTGCAGTGGATGCCCCTCCTCCACAGCCACTCTCAAAGGGGGAATAGAAAATTTATTGAAAGCAAAACTCCCCAATGTAGTAGAGGAGGTAATGGCACAATCTGTCTAATGACCACTTATTTTATTCATGGTTTTTTGGAAGATAATTCCATGTGGGATAGTATCGGATTCCCCCCTAATATTCAACCCCGATTTATTGAATTGCCAGGACATGGCCGTAAGCTCAAGGATTCATGTCCAAACAATATGACTGAAATTGCCCATCTCGTTGCTGAAGAAATTAGTGAATCCAGTTACAATATTGTAGGCCACTCCATGGGAGGATATCTCATCGGAAGTCTATTAGAATTAGGAATTCGTCCTCAAAAAATTGGTCTATTTCATTCCAAATTAAGTGAAGATGGGACTGAAAAAAAGGAACAAAGAATGCGAGCTATCGATTTGGTAAAAGAAAATAAATCATTGTACATCAAAACCATGATCTCAAATTTATTTTCGTCCCATCAAAAAGAGAGTTTCAACCAAAGTATATCTCATTTAGTCCGACAAGCTTCCAAAATTTCTATTGAAACCATCACCCATTGTCACCTTGCTATGATGAACAGAGTGAGTGGCATTAACTTGGTCAAAGAACTCAATATTCCTACATATTATTTCGCGGGCCAACAAGACTCCAGTATTCCTTTGTCTCAAATACAAGAGGAAGCAAAAATTTTATCAGAAAACACCAGTCTCACTGCCATATCCAACATCGGACATATGGGCCACATAGAGGACCCTCAAGCATTTACCGAATGGCTGCTGAAAAATTTTGGATAGCTTTTACTCTGTTAAAAAAGTTTGTGAGATCCTTTGGTTTTCATTATTAACCTTAACACAATACAAGCCAGTATCCCAACCTGTGATATTGATCTTTAAGTGTTCATTGGTGGCCACACCATTCAATACCCTTCGTCCCTGAGTGTCAAAGACCTCCCAATGAAATGGATCTGAGAAAGGCGTTTTAATAAACACAAATTGCGATGCAGGATTAGGGTATATCAACAAACTTTGAAGACCTCCAAATTCATCAATGCCCACAGAGGTCCCAGAACAATTGCAACTATCATCATACATATCATTAATGGTATTTGGATCTCCATCGTCACATAAGTCAGTTGGACCAAGGCAAATTCCAGAATTATAATTTGCATTGGGATTGTAATTGCAAGCGGTAGAATCCCAACAACCAAACAGGACAATATTGGGCGATCCGGGGGTGATTTCCTGTAGCACTATATTGGCATTATCCAATGGTGTACCTCCATCTGGAACTCTTGACAAGCCTTTGTCCCAACCATTGCTTTGGACTGTTTCATTAACAGGACTATAACCTGGATTGATCGTATACAAACCCAACGCATCGATGAGGTTGACTGAAGGCGCATCATCAGTAACATACACAATGGCATCCAACAAATAATGACTATGTGCAATTTGCCCCAAAGAAAAGTCATTACCATGGCCAATATATAGGGCCACCGCATCACATCCATTTTGAATGATACTATTATCAATCATCCAATCTACATTTTCCGTTTGTACACTTCCAATTACAAAAAAACCAGCAGAATCAGCTACTTGGCCTATCAAATCATACACTTGGTATACCGCTCCAGTGGCTCCATCATAAAGCACCACAACCACATTGTCCAATGATGCATTGGGCGTGGCAATCAGCTCAATGAATTCTCCTGTATCTGTTCCTGTTGGATTGTCTGCATTGATTTCATTGATCAAAATAGACGCATGCTGTAACACTTCTAAGTTGATGATATTATCCGTCCAATCGTAGCAAATGTTGGAATAGGCGGAGGTAAACGGCAAACCTACAATAGAATCGTAAAGAACACCTGTATAGGAAAGGCCTACCACATGATAAATTCCCAAAGCCAGTGAATCATAATTAAAGGTGTCTGACAACCATGTCAAAAAATTCCCTGATTCATCTGTAAGCGCGAAAAGGACGGAATCAGAAGATGGATTTTCAGAAAGACTCCAAGCCAAATAATCGGGAGTTGAATCTTGAACTACATAATAATACCCCAAGTTTCCAGGGCCTGATAGATAACCCGCTGAACACGGAGGGGAATTGAACCAGCCCGGTGAAGCCAAATTCAACGCAAAATCATCAACACTGAAAGGACTACCCCCATCGGGCATTCTGGATTGGCTGAGATCCGAACCCGAAACTTGATTGGTCTCATTAAAAGGCTGATACAAAGGATTGCCCACATCTAACCCTAACGCCGATACCAAAGCAGTGATTGGCAAATCATCGGTAGAATAAACCAAAGCATCCACTAAATTTTGAGAATGAGCCAAAGTACCATTCGGAAAATCAGCCAAGACTCCATGATAAATGGCTATTGCATCGCATCCATTTTGAATGAAACTCGTGTTTAATTCAATTTCAGCAGAAGGAATAAGCGAGGATCCTATGACGAAGAAACCCAAACTATCGGTGTGGTAACCCATCAAATCAAAAGAACCATAACTCGAATTGTTAGACCCATCATAAAATACCAAAATCAAGCTATCCAAACTCGCGCTGGGCATACCATATAATTCCACAAACTCTTGGTTATCCAATCCTCCTGGATTATCAGCGTTGACTTCATTGATGACCACCTGACCAAGGGAAACCAAAGAGAGGAAGTGCATTCCTATCACAAAGACCCCAATTCTTAAAAGAGAATACATACTACATTAATTTTTTACCCAATTCCTTTGAGACACTTTTCCATTCACAACCGTTCTGATGGTATAAATCCCTACTGGCAGAGATGCGACATTCAATTGGGCAGTTCTATCCATGATCATCTCTCGCATCAACTGAACCCCACACGCATTGATAACCTGTATCTCTCCAATCATTTCACTCGACTCCAATTTTATCAAATCCATAGAGGGATTAGGATAAACGCTGAGCGTTGATTCAACCGCAGTTATTCCCACTGAACCCCCTCCGTTAGAAGCGCCTGGCGTAGGGGCTTGTGCAATAAACAGCGAAAGTAAAAACGCAGCACCTCCATTGGGTAGTCTAGATAGTGAATTGGTATTATTGGCCGCACCTTCATCCAACTGGGTTTGACCAGATGCAAAAATTGTCATTAATTCAATATCCTCAGAATCTGCAGTGCCATATACAACTGCATCTACAGCATTGGTAATGCTAGGTTCCGAGCCATTGGGCCAAAGATCTATGGTGGTATTATTATACAATACTACGGCATCCGCACCATTTTGAAGAGAGTTGTCATTAATAACAATATTCACATTAGGAACATTGACATTTCCCACCACAAAAAATCCAGAAGCTGGAATCACATTTCCTGTCAAATCTATAGATTGATAAGATGCGTTGGCAGGATCACTGCCATTAAAAAAAACCAAAACATAGCCATCCAAACTCGTCCCTGCAGCGCCGTAGAGTTCTACAAATTCTGTGCTGTCTGCACCGGGTTGATCCGCATCTACTTCATTAATTACAACCGTCTGCGCTGCTGAACACAAGGATATAAATCCACTTAACCAAAACAAAACTGTTTTCATCGTACTTAAATTTTAGTCAAAATTAATCAAACCACCTTTGCGCTCCCTAATAAAACTACAATTTCCTGATTCGCCAATCCAAAGGATAATGATTACTGAATCGATTTCCTACCCATTTCAGCCATGCCAATGGCTGGCCCAACCAAAATGCCAAATACCATCCATTTTTTCCCTTGAATTCAGGACGCCAATCCAAACCTCTTAAAATATCCAAAGCCTCTGAAGTATTCAATTCCACCGACTGAAAAGCTTGAGCATATAGGCCAGAAGTAATCAACCCTTGAAGAGGAACAAACCTCTCCCTCAAAATACTTCCCACAGGAATCCCCACCATTCGCGGTCTATCCAACCAAGATAAAACATCCAAGGGACCGGAGTATGCCACGACATCCTGTTGTTCATTGATAAAAAAGCAAGTTTCTCTCTCATCAACAAAACCACTCATCATTTTTAAATTGGCTCCAGAACATTTTCGCCAAAAGGATTGCTTGAGTGCTTTTTGCTTTTCTGACTTGGCTTTGACTGGAACACTTTTTCTTCTGAAAACACTGCAAAAAAAACCTTCTCCTTTGGCCAAATGGGGTAGAAACTGGATAGCCCTATATCCATCTCCGCTTTTCCAAACGGCACCTGAAGGTAAATCGATATCACTCCAATTTTCCCAACATTCACTTGCTATCAAATTCTCACATTGCGCCTCATTCTCCTCCCTTGAGAAGGTGCAGGTAGAGTAGATTAAAAAACCACCAGGTTTCACTAACCTAGCAGCCTCCTCTAACAAATCTTGTTGTACTCTTTGACAATTATTGACATTTTCTACTGACCACTCCTTTCTGGATGAATGATCTTTGCGAAACATCCCTTCTCCGCTACATGGAGCATCTAACAACACCAAATCCCACTTTGCATCCCCGCCTATCTGATGAACCGGAGATTGAGCTACAACACTTTTTGTGTTACCCAACTTGATTAGATTTTCACATAAAATGACATTCCGCTTGGCTTGAACTTCATTGCTTACAATCACCTTCGCATCAGGCAATGCCTGATGCAATAGAATCGATTTACCTCCAGGCGCAGCACATAAATCCAATACATATTCCACATCAATGACCTCAGATAATAAAGTGGCAATTCGATGAACAAACATTGAGCTCGATTCCTGTGGATAATAATGTCCCAAATGAAATCGAGGATCCAACGTAAAAGAGGGCCGTTCTTTCAAATAAACACCTTGTGGAAAATGCGCTACACCTTCTTCTTCATCCCACAACACATGATGCGATTTCTTAGTAACTGAAACAACAGGTGGTTGATCCAGAGAATGGATAAAAACACTTCCCTCCGCATCTCCATACTCCTGCAGGATGCGTTGAACAAAAGCTTCAGGAAGTGGAATTTTATCTGGGTTCATGAATTGACTCTTTTACTTCTTTTCTTTCTCTTTGATCTTTCTTGTGGATGTGTTTCTCTGGATTCCTCCTTTTGTTTGGGATTTACATCCCTTTTATTCTGCCTTCCTACCCACTTGCTCCTTAATCGATCCTTCCACTTCAATCTTTGTTCATCGGCATTGGCATTGAATACAAAATCCTCCGGCTCCTTTTCAACGGAGAATGCTAGCGCACCGGGCGGGCCTTTCATTAAAATATACATTTTCTTTCCGTCCTCTTTTGGCTTTTGACTGGGATCTCTCAACAATAAATCACTTACTTGAATGCCAAATAAATAATTTAAGTCAACATTAAAATGATGAGTGGCCCTCATCACCATATTAAATGCCGATGTATTGATTTCCATCCAAGGGATATCCAACACTTCGTTACTCAATGAAATAATATTCTTCAGCTTCGAAAACTGCACATTTTCCAATCGCTGGGCTAACAAATCTTCATCTACAACGGGAGCAATCCAACGATTCTTCTTTATGTATTCAGAAACTTCTTGCAGCCATTGCAGATGCTCAATATTTCCGTTACTCAATTCTACATCCGCCACAAACTGAATACTCGGACGATTCAAATTCCATTGTTGATCCATCCAGAAATTCAACTCAATATTTGCATCCAAATTCCCACTTAATTGCTCATGTCTGATCACCTCTTGACCCAAATTATTAAATTGTCGAAGTCCCTCTTTCATGTTGATACCGGAGAGCATCACATTTGCATCGGTCAACCAAAAATCATCCTTAGACTGAGACAGTTCGAAATTTCCAGAACACCTACCCTGTGCGAAATTCATGAAAAAATCTGAGATCACTAAGTTTCTTGGCTCCGCTTTTGCGTTGAATTGAATATTTTCCGCACGCACCTCTTCAAATTGAAAATGGTCGATTATACCTTTTAGATGCCAGTACGTCCGTGGTAAAAAAATATTCACAGGATGATTAGATCCATCAACAACGAAATCCTTCAGATCAAATACCCCACTATGAAATTCGATATTGGCTGTTAGATTTTGTTCTTTATTGGTTAAGTACGGGATTAAATTCTGGACACTTCCTTCAATCTCAAACCATGAATTTCCAACATTGGCCTTGAATTGCTGCATCTGAGCAGATTGCTCAAAAAGTTGCATCACCGAATAAACATTACTCAAACGAATGGAACCATTCTTAAACTGAAAGTCACCATCCTGGATGATCACCCCTCCACCCACATTGAGCTTCGTCCAATCAATGGTAGAATCGGCCAATACCGATGTTTTTCCAGCAAGATCCGCATTGATCTGGATCCTACCTTTGGCCACTTCCAAAGTATCCCATTTCAAATACTCTTTCACATCTTCTATGTTGGCCTCCATCTCCATATGTACATTCACTTCGGGATCGGTAAGATTCTTTACACTGCCTTTGATGACACATTGACCACCTCCCAAACCAGCATTGAGCGAATGAATTTCTAAAGCGTCTGCATGATCCTTCAAATGGTACGACATGGAAAGGTCTAAACTCTCCAAGGCCATCTGAGATTTCGGCTCGAGTATTTTTCCCTCTTGCCAAATTATATCTGCTACTATTTCAGGATTATTAAATGTACCCTTTGCGTTTGACTTAAAAGACAACCTGCCATTGGGCTCATATTCCGTTACCCAATGTGCTATAAAATCGGGCATGGATTGCATGAGATCCGTCGCTTGCATCTCATCAGAATTCAAAGTGCAGTTTAGTTCACCTTTGGCAAAATTTACCCAACCATCTAAATGAAATGCAGATTGCGACAAATGGAAATCTGTTTCCTCAAATGTCAATTTCTCTTGAATTTTATCGAAATACACCTTTCCCGACAATTGAAAACTTCTCTTGTTCAGCCACTCTCTTTGCTCGATTTCCAGGCGTTTGGCGCTTCCGTTCAAATCTACTTCCAAATCAATTTGATCCACACTAAAATCTCCCTTTAGCTTTCCCTGCTCAATGAAAACATCACTCCGCAGTCCTTTATCATTTTGATACCGTACACTAAACTCCTCTAATACCAAACGCTTGAGAGAAAAAGGAAGCGAATCTTGAACATTGGCAGAGGTATCCATCACCATCCAGTTCTTTCCATACCGCTGATGCTCATTCAAGATTAAGGAGCCATGGCGCAATATCAATTTATTCACTTCGTACTTTCCTCTCCAAGCATCCCAAATATCAAAAGATAAATAAGTTCTCTCGGCTTTAAAAAGAGTGTCTTTAGCAAAAGCATCTTCGATCCAAAAATTTTTAAGTTCAATACTGACCATGGGGAAACTCGACCAAAAGGATAAATCAATAGCTTCAACATTAGACGGCGTTGTGATGGTCGCTTTCAATTGCTTCCAAGCCATTTCAATGATATCATTTCTGAATATTGAAATCATTAATGCAGAGACGGAAATAAAAATGACCATCATCGCCATCAGCACGACGACCACCTTTCGAATGATTAGTCTCCACTTAGGCCGCAACATTCCCTACTAGATCTTTTTCTTGTCCTCTGCTTCTTCTTCTCATCAACCACCTCACCATAAAAACACAAAATAGCGTTCCCGTGAACAACACTGTACCACCAATTTGGGCCACTGATAGCCCGTCGATCTCTATGGGATAATGATCCACCACGGCCCCTTCCATTTTGATCCATCCATAAGTCTTTTGTCCCCAACAAATCAACAATCCTAGCAGGAGTCCAACCAATCCACCCAAAGCGTTGATCAACACACCTTGAAATATAAAAACACGCTCAATTAAAAGCGCTGAGGCCCCCATACTGGACATGATCTTCAAATCATTGGACTTTTCTAAAATCAGCATGGACAGGGAAGAAACGATATTGAAACTGGCGATAAAAAGAATAAAAAATAAAATGGCGAACGTAGCCCACTTTTCTGATTGGGTTGTCTTATAAATCAACGCATTCTTTTGGTTTCGGGTAGTCATTTGCAAAGAATCATTCACCCACATCTCATTCCAATCTTTTGCAACTTCATCTATATCCACCTCTGGTTTTAAAAAAACTTCTAATGAAGAAACCTTGCCTCTCATTCCCATCATCTGTTGTGCATTATAAAGCGGCACAAATAGGTATTTCACATCTAACTCCGCATTGGCTGAAAAAACACCTCTGATTTCTGAGGTCACCTCAGAGAATGCCTGTTCTCTGAATCGAGATAATTTCCTACCTTTTATGGGCACCCTGATCAATAAATCTTTGCGCCACTGTTCATCCAATGGAATCTTTAATTGACCGCAAACCCCCAATCCAGGAACAGCACTTACCGTAACGGTATCACTTACATCAAAATTCCCGCTTCGCATCAAATCCTTCATCCCAGTGACGGATCCATAATCCTCCTCTACCCCCTTCATTACCACCACTCCATTGGCCTCTCCGTAGGAAATCCAAACATCATCCTCCAGCACTCTTTTCAACTTCAACACCCTCTCATCAGCACTCATCCTTTGATATTGTTCATCCGAAATTTCGAATGGCTGTTTAGAAAAATGTTCTACCACGACAGGGGCATCAAAGTGAGCAAACAAATCATCCACCAATGATTCAATACCGTTGAAAGCACTCATTACAATCACCATCGCTGCGGTAACAAAAGCCACTACCACCATGGAAATAATTGAAATAAGATGAATTACATTCTTAGATTTTTTAGAAAATAAATAACGCCATGCTATGAAAAAAGCCAGCCGCATCTTACTTCCACGCTTTAACTACTAACCCAGTTCCTGTTGCATTTTTCATTGAAACATCCATTTGATTCATGATCAAAGCAAATGGATAAGTAACCAAATAATACAATGGAAGAACAATAAAAAACAAATAGGATGTATTCAATAATGTCATCGGATACTTCATGCTCAACAGCCAAGAAATTCTGCCCCACTTGCCGTAAGAGTAGTTAATCTCCCAACGGCTGAAACCCGCCAATTGCAACTTATGGGCCATATCCTCCACACCATATCCATCCCTCACATGTTCTTCGATAAAACTGGTTTCCCCATCTTCATGTACGTCACTGCCTCCTTGATCACTTGGAGTAGAAATGAGCAGCATCCCTCCTTTCTTTAAACTCTTCGCGTAATTACTCAACACCAATACATCTTCTTCTATATGCTCCATTACATCCACACACAAAACCAGATCATAATGATTTTCCTTCACATATTGTGTCAAATCAGCCACCATGAATTGAGCATTGAGGATTCCTTTCTTACCGAAAAAAATTTGACAATCTGCTACTTGCTCTTCCTTCACATCTACCGCGATGATCTCTGAACCTTTGATCTCCTGAGACATTCGATAGGTGTATTGACCGAAACCAAAGCCGGCATCTAAAATCTGCTTTTTTCCATCCAAGTCATTCCATTCCCTCAAAGCCTTGCGGATATGCCAAGAACGGAGGAGCAATAAGTCCAACAATTGATAAAAAAGCACCCGCATCCATAACGCACGGTTAAAAAAGCCTCCTAAAGTTCTTTTGATAGGATCATAATGCATATATCATTATTTTTTGAGTAAACGATCAATCTCAGCTGCGTATTCCATAGAGTCATCAAAAAAGAACTGAAGCTCAGGAATTTTCCGCATCTGTTTTCCCACCACTAATCCCAACTCCCTTCTCACTGCTGAATGATTCTCCTTCAACCATTTCATGACCATCTCTTTTTTCTCCGTCGGAAAAAGGGAAACATACACTTTGGCATAACCTAAATCAGGTGAAATTCTAACCAAGGTTACCGTAATGATAGACCCCGTAAACCACTCATTTCCCTTTTTCTGAAAAATCACAGAAAGCTCTTTCCTGATCAAAGCAGAAAACTTTTCTAAACGAATACTTGCCATTGTCCAAAGGTAAGTCATCCTTTGCATAGCTTTGTCATCGTATGAAAAATAGCCCCTTTATCGTTAGAAAAGGCACCTCTCAAGATGTACCCGCTGCTATGCAGCTCATCAGAGAGTTGGCCGAGTATGAGAAAGCTCCTCATGAAGTAACCGCAACGGAGGAAAGCATGAAAGAAGATGGATTTGGAAAAAATCCCATTTTTGAAATGTGGGTGGCCGAATGCAATGAGAAAATCGTGGGGTTAGCCCTTACCTATTTGCGTTACAGCACTTGGAAAGGAAAAATGCTCTATTTGGAGGATATTGTAGTGACTGAGAGCATGCGTGGCCAAAAAATTGGATATGCATTATTCCTAGAAATTTGTAAAAAAGTACAACAAGATCGGTTGAACGGATTGATATGGCAAGTGTTGGATTGGAATGAACCAGGCCTTAATTTTTATCGTAAATTTAACGCGACATTGGATCCCGAGTGGATCAATGGAAAACTGCTTCCCAACGAAATTGAAATGATTTTACAAAATGAGAGTATTTAAGTTTGGTGGGGCCAGTGTAAAAGACGCTGAGGCCTTTTTTAACGTGTTCCGCATCCTGCAAGATCACCTAGACAGCTCTCTGTGGGTGGTGGTTTCCGCTATTGGTAAAACCACTAATCACTTGGAAGAATTGCACTCCCTGTGGCGAAAAGGTCAGTTAACAGATTCATCTTGGAAACCGCTTTTTGATCTTCATTCAAAGATAGCCCAACCACTTGGATTGGATGGTCAACAACATCAATGGCTTACCATTTGGAAAGAACTGACGCAAAAAGCACAGCAAGAGCCTGTCGGACATTTTGATCAAACATACGATGATTGGGTAAGCTATGGAGAACTGCTCTCCACCTCACTGCTTTCTGAATGGTGCAATACACAGGGGTTGAAGAATCAATGGGTAGATGCGCGGCAATGGCTCACCACGGATGAACGCTATCGAGACGCCAGAGTTCAATGGGAGTTTACCCAACATCAATTGAGGGCAATACCCCCCCATTCCATAACCATTACACAAGGATTCATCGGCCATTCTGGTGTTAGCACCACCACATTAGGAAGAGAGGGGTCTGACTATACAGCCGCTATCATTGCCCATTGCCTGGACGCCGAGGAATTGATTATTTGGAAAGATGTGCCCGGCATGCTCAATGCCGATCCTAAAAAATTTGATGACGCCATTTTTATCCCCCAACTGAGCTACAGAGAAGCGTTGGAATTAGCGTATTACGGGGCGAGTGTCATCCACCCCAAAACGATTCAGCCATTGCAATCGAAAAACATTCCGCTGAATATCCGTTCATTTATCCAACCTCAAAGCGCAGGAACTTTGATTACCCAATCTGGCTCTGATCAATATCCCACCTGTACCATCGTCAAAGAAAAACAAACTTTGCTTTCCATAAGTACCAAAGATGGCAGTTTTGTGGTGGAAGACAATATCATGGAAATTTTTCATCACCTGATCCATATCGGAATCAAAGTACAACTGATGGAAAACAGCGCCCTGAGCTTTTCCCTCTGTGTGCAAGCCGAAAATGAAAAAATGGAGGAGCTCTACCAAGTGCTACAAAAAAAGTATCATATCAAATATAATTTCCCTGTTACTTTGGTTACACTTCGACATTATCAAGAGGCCGATCTCAAAAAATGGAATCAACCCGTTTTGCTCGAACAAAAAAACAGATCCACTATTCGCTGGGTAATGGAATCAAGCGTACAGCAATAAAAAAATCCCTTTCGGGATTTTCTCAATACTCATCTTCATTGAAGAAGAAATCTTCTTTGGTAGGATAGTCTGGCCAGATGTCTTCTATGCTTTCAAACACCTCTTCATCATCTTCTATCTGTTGTAAATTTTCTACTACTTCCAAAGGAGCTCCCGCTCTCATCGCATAGTCAATCAATTCATCTTTTGTGGCTGGCCAAGGTGCATCTTCCAAATAAGAGGCTAATTCAAGTGTCCAATACATACCGATTACGTTTTAAAAATTAATACTTTCACTGCTCACTCATCCCACTTTTGCGCGAAAGTAGGATTTTCATTTGAAAATACAACATTTTTTTTAAAAAACCAAATTTAGGGCTTCCAAAATTGCTCTTGAACCCCCTGATCCTTTGAGATGTAGCGCGATAGAGTGAAATAATAATCAGAAAGACGATTCAGAAAAACCATCAATTCTGATTGAATCGGAGACTGATGGTGCAAATACCACAACGATCGCTCCGCCCTGCGGCAGACACAGCGGATAATATGGGCTTGACTGATGGCAACACTTCCTCCAGGCAAGGTAAAATGCTGGATAGGTGATAAATTGTGTTCTAGCGCATCGATGGCAGATTCTAACTTTTGAATATCGTTATTTTCAATTTTGGGCATATTCATCTTGGCCTCTAAACCCGGCTCTACCGCCAACCAACTGCCCAAAACAAACAATCTATCCTGTATCCACAGCTGAAATTCCAAGGCTTCGTCCAAAGGCTTCCAAAGATCCCTCAACATCCCCACATGGGAGTTCAATTCATCCACATTACCATAGGCCTCAATGCGCGCATCAAACTTGTCTAATCTCAATGAACCTAGTATTCCTGTAGTTCCATCGTCCCCTGTTTTCGTGTAGATTTTCATGTAAAAACCGAATTAAAAATTTATGATGCTAATATACCGCTTGCGTCCTATTTTTGTGACTTACTGCAAATAACGGATGAACGAGGCAAAACAAGAGCGATATGACCGAGCTTATTTAAAAATGGCACTGGAATGGGCTAAATTATCTCATTGCGAGAGAAAAAAAGTAGGTGCCTTACTCGTCAAAGATGGGATGTTGATTTCTGATGGATACAACGGAACTCCGAGTGGATTCCCCAATGTTTGTGAAACGGATGAGGGAGAAACCCATTGGTATGTGCTCCATGCAGAAGCCAATGCCATTACCAAAATTGCCAAATCCACCAATAACGCCAAAGATTCTACGTTATACATCACCATGTCTCCTTGTAAAGATTGCTGTAAGCTGATTTTGCAATCCGGAATCAAAAGAATGGTGTACATAGATGAATACAAAGACACCACTGCCATAGCGTTTTTAAAATCAGCTGGACTTGAAGTAGTAAGAATTCCCAACCCTTGATCCCATGGAAGAAAAAGAAAACATAGCAATTCAAGGGGAAGGTAATTCCAAACCCACTAGAAGGAGGCCTAGAGCATCGAATGCTCAACCTCTATATTTTGGAGCAACTTTGATCGTTGGTATTCTGATTGGAACTTATCTCGCAGATACCAATCTTCTCACCATCAAAACGGGCGCGGAAGAAAATCCCAATAAGCTCGTCACTTTGATTGACTATATCGAAGAAACTTATGTGGACAGTGTGGACAAAAAGCGACTCATCGATGACGCCATTGAATCCATTCTATCTCATCTAGATCCTCATTCATACTATATCAATCCCGATGAACTTGCGGTGACCAAAGAGAAAATGAATGGCGAATACCAAGGGATCGGAATGGAATTCATGGTATTGAGAGATACACTTCGCGTGGTGAAAACCATGAACAATAGCCCTGCGCAGAAAGGCGGTTTGCAAATGGGCGACAAAATTATAGAGGTAGATGGAAAACTCATTGCCGGTCAAAAAATCAATAGCGACAAAGTTCAAAAACTGATCAAAGGAAAAGCGGGAAGTGAAGTCAAATTAACCGTTTTGAGAAAAAGCGAAAGCGCTCCATTGAATATTACTTTACAGCGCGGCAATATTCCCATTGAAAGCGTAACAGCAACCTACAAAATCGCTCCTGGCGTGGGATATCTGAAAATAGAGAGCTTCGCACACACCACCTTTGAAGAGTTTCAAGCAGCCATGAGACAGCTTATAGCTGAGGATTGCCAGTCCGTGGTAATCGATTTGAGAGGGAATGGAGGTGGTTTGCTGGAACAATCCTTTTTGATTGCAGAATCATTTTTGCCCAAAGACAAATTGGTTCTTTTTACCAAAGGAATGCACTTCCCCCAAAAAAATTATATCACTACCCAAGATGGTGAATTCAGAAATATGGAAGTAACCGTTTTGGTGGATCAAAATTCCGCATCGGCAAGTGAGATTCTGGCGGGCGCATTGCAAGATTGGGACAAGAGCACAACTGTGGGAAGAAGGACTTTCGGAAAGGGGCTCGTACAACACGAAATTGAGTTACCAGATAGAAGTGCATTCCGATTGACCATTGCCCGATACTATACCCCCACCGGCAGATGCATTCAAAAGCCCTACAGTGATAGCACAGACTACGGTGATGACTTCGCACACCGCTATGTTTCTGGAGAGCTGTTCAACAAAGACAGCATTGCTAAATACGATAGTCTGAAATTTACCACCCCTGGAGGAAAAACCGTTTATGCCTCTGGCGGTATTACCCCAGATATTTTTATTCCATTGGACACCTCCAACACCATTTTATTAACCAAAATTGCTTCCACTTCCATCATACGAGATGCTAGTTTTGAATTCATTGAAAACAATAAAAAAGCGTTGGCGAAATATAAAAACGAAGACGAATTTGTAGAGAAGTTTAAAGTCCCTGAAAGCCTTTTGCAACAAGCTTTCAAAGAACTTAAAAAAGCTGAAATACCACTTCAACAAAGAGAATGGAATGCTGGGAAAGAGGAGGTGCGGAACCGTTTAAAAGCCAACATCGGCCGATACTTATATTCCAACAATGTCGTGCAAAAAGTGATTTTTTCTGAGGACAGAGAATTGCAAAAAGCAGTTGAAATCACCAGAAACAAGATCAAAAAAGAAACTAAATCAAAAAAATAAATGGAGATCAGACGCACGCCAATATTCACCTTGGGCAAAAACGAGCGTCTAAAAAATAGAAAACCCATAGAAGCTTTGTTTCAAAAAGGGGATTCTATTAAAACTACTTCGTTCATTTTGTTGTATCAAAAGTCAACCTTTCAAAATGAACCATCCATAAAAATGATGTTCATTGTCAGCAAAAAAAACTATGGGCTCGCCCATGATAGAAACCAAATTAAAAGGTGGATGAGAGAAGCGTATCGTACTCAAAAATTATCCATACTAAAAAAAGTAACTGAAAAACAACAGTCTTGGGATGCCGGCATCATGTATACTGGAAAAAAATTACCCAATTTTGATTACGTTCAATCCAAAATCAAAGAACTTTTAATGAATTGGGAAGCCAAAATTGCAGAATCTGAATAATATTTCTATGTTCAAATCACTATCCAACAGAGTTAAAATTGCGCTAATTGCAGCGCTCAGCGTCATTTCTATTGCCGCCACGCAAACAGATACCCTTTTTGAGGTGACGAAAAATATAGAAATCTTTACCGATGTTTATCGCACCCTACAAGAATCATATGTTGATGAGCCAGCCCCCGGCAGTTTAATCAAAGCCGCGATTGACGCAATGCTCAACAAGTTGGATCCATATACTATTTATTACCCCGAATCACGGATAGAAGAAGCCACCTTTATGCAAACTGGGCAATACGGCGGAATTGGAATCAATACGCTAAGAAGAGAAGATAAAATACTCATCACCGATGTATATAAAGGATTTGGTGCAGATAAAGCTGGACTGAATATAGGAGATATGATCATCGCTATTGAAGGGCAGTCTATCGCTAATCTCACCGATGACGAATCCGGACGATTGATCAAAGGACAGCCAGGCACTTCGGTAAAACTCGAATTGATCCGAGCTATTTCGGGTAAAAAAGAAACGATTACTGTTTCCAGAGAATCCGTAAAAAATAAAGATGTCCCTTATTTCGGAATGGTACCCAATACCTCAACTGGATACATCAAACTAGAAGGTTTTACCCAAACCGCCTCTGGAGAAGTGAGAGAGGCACTTACCACCCTAAAATCACAAAATATTCAACAGCTCATCTTAGATTTGAGAGGCAATGGCGGGGGACTTCTCCGAGAGGCGGTCAATATTGTAAACCTATTCGTTCCTAAAGGATCTGCAATCGTAGAAACCAGAGGAAGAATTGAAGAATGGAAAAACCAATATGCCGCCGCCATGGATCCATTGGACACCGCCATTCCCCTGATTGTATTGATTGACGAGAAATCTGCCTCCGCCAGTGAAATTGTATCCGGCGCTTTGCAGGATTTGGACAGAGCAGTGGTGTTGGGAAAAGAATCCTTCGGAAAGGGTTTGGTGCAACAAACGGTGGACTTAGCCTACAATGCGAAAATGAAGCTTACCGTAGCCAAATATTATATCCCCAGTGGAAGATGTGTGCAACGATTAGATTATTCTCACCGCGATTCAGAAACGGGTAAAGTCAACGCCATGGCGGATTCTGCATTGAAAGTTTTTCAAACTCAAAAAGGAAGGAAAGTAATAGATGGAAGAGGTATTCAACCCGATGTTGCTTTTGAAGACAACTCCCAATCCGCCTTTATTAAAGAACTCGGAAAAAAATTCATCATTTTCGACTTCATCACTCAATCGGTAGGCGATCCGACGAAAGCCAATATCGACATTGATACTACCGGGAATTTCAATCTGAATAATGAACAATGGAACCAGTTTATTCAATTTTGTAAAAACAATCCCGTGCAACTAGAACCCGAAGAATATCAATCATTGAAACTGATAAAAAAGTCTGCCTTAGAGAAAAAATTATTATCCGCTGATGACTTTACCTCACTCGAAAATAAGCTCACACAAATAGAAGACAGTGAATTAAAAAAATGGAGAACAGAATTAGAATTTGTGATGGAGTTGGAAACTGTGAGGAGATTAAAGAATGAAAGATTTTATTACAAACAATTGATTAAAAATGATCCATTGCTGATCAAGGCGGAGGAGATTTTTAAAAACCAATACCAAAAAATATTAAATCCGTAATTCATGCATTCCATTCCAACAAAATCTCAAATACTCATTCAGCTATGGATAAGTATGATTTTGTTTGGACTGTCCCTTTCACCATTCCTGATGTCTTTGGGAAGCATCGGTCTGTTTCTTCAATGGTTGATTGAATGCTCAACAAAAAAAATTAAACCTTGGGTGATGCTCACCTACCCGGGAGCGAGAATATTTCCATTGGTGTTTACAATAACCCTCGTGGGTCTTTTGTGGACCCAAGATTTTAAATTCGCTTTCAATGACATTCGAATTAAACTTCCTTTGTTCCTGATTCCTCTGACGCTGAGCTCTTACTTAGTGCACTTAGGAAAACCAATCCGCCTGAGATTGGAAAATATTTTTGTTTTCGGTGTCTTACTTTCCACACTCA
>Ga0068876_10000999_pt1 | contig 22419 bp, 21 predicted proteins | sample NOAtaG_6_FD_66442 | JGI IMG/M metagenome (GOLD analysis project Ga0068876, IMG submission 66442) | Freshwater lake microbial communities from Lake Erie, under a cyanobacterial bloom - NOAA_Erie_Diel5S_2200h metaG | ecosystem: Environmental > Aquatic > Freshwater > Lake | place: USA: Ohio, Lake...
CCCGTGTCCATTGCCCTGAGACAGTTAAATTGATCAAAATGAATATCGAGATTCCTGTGATGAAGGAAACTGTTTTCATAGGTCGGTCTTAATAAAGGTATCATTAAGACGGACTTTGTTAAAAAGGTTGCCTAAGGATGATTCATCACTCTCTCCTGATGGCGAATACTCTCAGCATGAATCGCCTCTAAATAGGTTTTCAGAAAGCGCAAGGTCAGTCCTGATTGTTCCCCCAAATCTTGACGACTTTCCAAAATCTCTTTCCAACGGGGTAAGGAGAAGATGGTTATCCCTTTTTCTTTTTTGAAAGCACCAATTTCTTCTGCAATCTTCATTCTCTCTCCTAATAGTTGAATGATCTCTTGATCAATTTCATCAATGCTTTTTCTCCATTGATTGAGCTCAACGCAATTTTCTGTTTCGCTATCGGATTCGATTCTAAGGGTGATGGAGGCAATGAGTGCTTGGAGTGCTTCGGGTGTGATCTGCTGCTGTGCATCGCTCAGGGCTTCATCTGGCGCAAAGTGGGATTCAATCATCCAACCGTTCATTCCCAAATCCATGGCTTTCTGGGCCACTGGTTGTAGCAATTCTCGCTTTCCTGCAATATGACTAGGGTCGCAAATAATGGGAATTTCAGGGATGGTTGTTTTCAGAGCAATGGGAATTTCCCACAAGGGTTGGTTGCGATATAAGGTGGGTGCTCCTGTGGAAAAACCTCGATGTATAGCCACTATTTCTCCAATGCCTGCGTTTTGAATGCGCTCGATGGCGCCGATCCAAAGGGCAAGATCGGCATGAATGGGATTTTTGATGAAAATCGGAATGTTGGTACCTTTCAGCGCATCTGCAATTTCTTGAACACTGAAGGGGTTGGCTACCGTGCGAGCCCCAATCCACAATGCATCGAAATTATTTTTCAAACAAATTTCTACATGCTGAGCTCTCGCCACTTCGGTAATGATGGGAAGTCGAAACTCCTCTCTAATCTCGGTCATCCAGGTCACACCGGCTTCTCCCATTCCCTCAAAGCTATTGGGGCGGGTTCGTGGTTTCCATAATCCACCCCGAAGGGCATGAATCCCAGGTATTTTGGAAATTCCCTCTGCTGTTTGGCGCAACTGCTGCCGACTTTCCACTCCGCAGGGTCCTGCGATGAGCATAGGTTGCTGGCCGGAAAGTATAGTGGACAAAGAGAAAAGAGTCATGCGGCAAAGGTAATCTTTGCGAATGATGCACAAATGCAATTTCCCTTTTCATTTTGGTTACTTTTGAAAAAAAAACCATGCAAGTATGTGTCTATTGCGCTTCAAGTGCGAGAATCCATGAGGAATATTTTCGAGCCACAGAAAAGTTGGCCATTGAATTGGTCAAAGCCAAGGTGGAGGTGGTGTATGGCGGCGGCGGTACCGGCTTGATGGGTCAATTGGCGGATACCATGCTGCAGGAGGGAGGAAGTATCCGAGGAATCATGCCTCAATTTATGAATGAGGTAGAATGGGGACACAGGGGAGTCACTGATTTTATTTACACTCAAACTATGCATGAGCGCAAATCGAAATTTTTAGAAGGAACTGACGCCATCATCTCATTGCCGGGGGGAACCGGAACCCTCGAGGAGTTGATGGAGGCCATCACATTAAAGAAATTGGGTCAAATTACCAAACCCATCGTTTTACTCAACACCAGAGGTTTTTACAATGGATTGTTGTCTTTTTTAGATCATTGTGTGCAAGAGGATTTTATGGGAAATGGGAATGAGGATATTTGGAGGGTGGTCAATGAACCCCATGAGGTGATTCCCGCTATTCTCAGCGCTACGCACACACCGGTAGATTTGAAAAATGACGGTTATTTGACTAAATAAAAAAGTGAGCCTTCGCTCACTTTGTGCCCAGGACAGGACTCGAACCTGCACAGATCGCTCCATACGCACCTCAAGCGCACGTGTATACCAATTTCACCACCTGGGCAATGCGTTGCAAAAGTAGAAAAGTTTTCTTTTAATTCCCACTATCTTTCCAAAATGAAAGTGATTTGGACGATAGGAGCTTTTCTCCTAGGAGGCGCTGTCTTTTCTCAAGTGCTTCCGTATAAAAATCCGCAATTGTCAGCTGAAGAGAGGACCAAGGACCTGGTTTCGAGAATGTCATGGGAAGAAAAGTTTTATCAGCTTTTCATGATTGCTCATGACGAGGCTTTTCAAGCCAAGGATTATCAAAATGGGATTTTTGGTATTGAAATCAGCATTCAAGGAATGGACGATCAGCCGGGTCAACAAATGTTGAATTATAATGCAACTTGGACAGCGCGTAGGCAAATTGAGGAGATCAACAAGATCCAAGATTTTTTGGTGAACCACACTCGCTTAGGAATTCCTGCTATTTTTTTTGGTGAAGCTTTGCATGGGGTAGTAGGAAAAGGTGGGGTGGCGTATCCTCAATCCATCGCCTTGGCGGCCTCATTTGATGCGGAATTGATGAGTGAAGTGGCCAATGCCATTGCCACTGAATCTCAACAAAGAGGTTGGCGGCAAGTATTATCTCCGGTGGTGAATATCGCTACTGATGTGCGCTGGGGAAGAGTGGAGGAAACCTATGGGGAAGATCCTTTTCTTTCTTCGATCATGGGAGCGGCTTTTGTCAAGCCGTTTGATCAAAAGGGCATAGTTACTACACCCAAGCATTTTGTGGCCAATGTAGGCAGTGGAGGGAGAGATAGCTATCCTATTCATTCGGATAAATTGGAGTTGGAAAAGATTCATTTCCCACCTTTCAGGGCTTGTTTCGACGCGGGATCAAGAAGTGTGATGACAAGTTATAACTCCCTTAACGGTGCACCCAATAGCATGAATCATCAGTTGTTGAAGGTTGTATTAAAAGACCAATGGCAGTTTGATGGTTTTGTGATTTCAGATGCCGGGGCGGTAGGAGGTGCCAATGTATTGCACAATACTTCTCCTGATTATCCCACTTCGGGTAAATTATCCATTGAGAACGGTATGGATGTTATTTTTCAAACGTCCATTCATCACGATGTATTGTTCAAGCCGCTGTTTGAACAAGGAAAGGTGAGGCCCTCTGCCATTGATTCAGCAGTATCGAGAGTGCTCAAGGTGAAGTTTGAGCTGGGTTTGTTTGAGCAGCCGTTTGCACAATACTTTGAGGTGAATCAAGATTCTATGATTCAAATCGCTCTGCACGCAGCGGAGCAATCCATGGTGCTTTTAAAAAATGAAGGGGATGTATGCCCAATCGATTTCAATAAAAAGAAAATTTTAGTAGTAGGAGAGGAGGCCAAGAAAGGAAGATTAGGGGGATACAGTGGAACAGGCGTAAAAGTGGTCAATTATTGGGAAGGGTTGAAAAGTCAAATGGGCGACCAAGCAGATTTGAAGTATCATCCTGGATGGAGTGCCGAATCCAACTTCATTCCATTTGAACAAGATTGGAATGTGCAATGGTGGAGTAATACCCAATTCGAAGGGAAATGTCAGATCCAAGAAAATAGAAAAACCATCGATTTCCACTACACTTTTATGGATCCTTTTCCCAATGTTAGCCGTGATTATTTTTCGTTGATCGCAACGGCTTCATGGACTCCCGAAAAAACGCAACAGTTGATTTTGCAAATCGAGGGAAATGATGGATATCGATTTTGGCAGGATGGGCAATTGTTAGTGGATCATTTTGATAAAACCAGTTATCATCAAGATCAAGTTACCATCGAAGTAAAGGCAGGTCAGCCCGTTCAATGGAAAGTAGCATATTATGAAAGTTGTTCTAATCCCGAATTGCATATTCGTCAATGGATCCCTACACCGGAAAAGCAAATTCATCAGCAAGGACTCTTACAATTAGCAAAGGAATCTGATTACGTAATGGTATTTGCCGGAATTGAGGAAGGTGAATTTCAAGATCGAAGTAAATTGGGATTGAAACCGGCTGCCGTTGAAATGATTCGAATGTTGGGGCAGCAAGAACCGCCCGTCATTGTGGCATTGGTGGGAGGAAGTGCTATTACCATGGAGGAATGGCAAGAGGATGCGGATGTGATTTGGATGAATTGGTATGGCGGAGAGCAACAAGGAATTGCTTTTGCCAATTTGATTGCGGGAAAGGTCGATCCAAGCGGTAGGTTGCCCATTACCTTTCCTATGCGAGAGGGTCAATTGCCCCTGAGTTATTGGCATGAACCCACTGGCCGTGGCGATGATTATATCGATGGGTCGGGACTTCCTTTGTTTCCTTTTGGTTATGGTTTGTCCTATGCAAAATTCCAATGGGGTGAACTCACCTGGAAAGATGCGGAGCACAGTGAGCTGTCATGTAAAATAAAAAATTTGTCACCTCGCGCTGGATATGTTGTGCCGCAGTTGTATTTACAAAATGTATGGAGTCCTCAATTAAAGCCCGTTCTGAGGTTAGTGGGCGTTCAAAAGTTTTTATTGCAGCCCAATGAGGAAAGAGAAGTGGTTTTTTCGGTATCAGCGGTAGAGCATTTTTTGAATTGGTCACATGAAGACCTTCCCAAGGGAGTGTACCAATGGGCAATTGGGGAATCGTCTAGAAGTTTGAAGAGGAAATTGAAAGTGGTGAATGATTGATTTCGTTCGATTGCTATTGTTTAAGCTCAAAATCCCGAAAGTCAAAGCCGGGACTGACCTGACATCCTACTAAACAAAATTCGCTACCCGGTGGTAGCTTTGCACCAAACCAGCGACCTGCTTTCACCACATGTTGAAGGGTTTCTCCTAGATGAAGCTGCTTGCCAAGCGCAATGGATTGTGTTTGATGGTTTTCATCTATTTCAATGATCGTTAAAGTTCCACCGTCATGATGATACCATATCTCGTCGCTTTTGATGCGGTGCAAAGCCGAAGTTTGGCCTTCTTTCAATAAAAAATAAATGCTGGTGGCGTAGGAACGAGGTCCCTCAAATCCGATGAAATCAGCTTGATGCGGAGAGCGAAAAGTTTCGCAATAATATCCTCCTTCGGGATGAGGAATCATATTTAATTGCGCTATGTAAAAATCAGCTTTGCTCAATCAGTCGTTGTATTGCATGACAAAAATCGTTTCAAGGGGCTCGTACACTTCATACACAAAATTCACTTTTTCGTAAAGATGATTTTGCACCACAAATTGGTGTAATTTAGGATAAGCGCGGATGGCGCCCATGATGCGAGTGGGTAGGGATTTTCCTTTCCAATGGCATACGGCGGCATTTCCCTTGGGGATGGTCAGGGATTGAAGATGTTCATCTTTGAGCTTTTCAGCTTGTTGAGGGATTACTCTGATAGCGGCTAGTGCTTGGCATTCTGATTCTTTCACTTCCCGGGGATTGTCAAAATACACAGCGACAATCTCAGGGTGAATACCTTTTTCTTTTGCAAGCGTCGCGATGCGCTTGATCGCGGGCCCAATTTTTTGATAGGGACCTTGATAGGAGATGCCCAAAAGTTCATACCCGGGCATACTGGATGTTTCGATAATGGGTTTTCTAAATGATCCAATGAAGGCTGCCGTCATTAGTGCTGCAGTGGCGAGAAGCATCAAGAAAAGTGGAATGATCATGGAGCAAAAGTAAGAACTTCAGTTGCTCGGTCATTGAAATGTCGAGCATCATTTATTTCACCTTTCCTTCTTCTGGAATAAACTCAATCGAGGCCGAATTGATGCAATACCTCAAACCCGTTGGCGCAGGACCATCTGTAAAGACATGACCCAAATGCCCGCCGCATTTACTGCAGGTTACCTCCGTACGAATCATACCATGACTTTTATCTAGGTGCTCGTGGATGGCGCTGTCCGCTATCGGTTTAAAGTAACTGGGCCAGCCGCAGCCCGAATCAAATTTTGTATCGGATTGAAACAAGGGAGCTCCGCATCCCGCGCAGTGATATTCGCCTTTTTCTTTATGATTCCAATACTTGCCAGTGAAAGCGCGTTCTGTACCTTTTTCACGCAAAACCTCATATTGCTGAGGGTTCAGTATTTTTTTCCATTCTTCGTTGGTCAACGATTGGGGTGCTTGAATTTCCATTTTCTTTGATTGGATGGTTAATTGTTCTTGTGGGGGTGTAGTGTACGATGGTGATTGACATTGGGCCAATCCAATACACAGCACAAATAAGCTAGCGATTTGATATTTCATGTTTTATCAACGAGGGATAAATTCAAATATTGAGCGGTAACAGAACCGCTTCCTTTTTTTTGGCAATCCTTAACAGGCCCTTGATACATCAATTGTCCACCTTTATCCCCTCCCTCAGGGCCAAGGTCAATCATCCAATCAGCGCATTCAATCACATTGACATGATGTTCGATGGTGACGATGGTGTGTCCCTCTGCCAACAATGCTTCAAAGCTTTTCATCAACTTGGCGACATCATGTAAATGTAACCCCGTAGTAGGCTCGTCGAAAAAGAATACAGTATGCCGTTGGTTTCGCTTGGATAAAAAACTCGCTAACTTGATACGCTGCGCTTCTCCGCCACTGAGCGTGCTGCTGCTTTGTCCTAAACCAATATAGCCCATGCCCACAGCTTGCAAAGGTAGAATTTTTTGAATAAGATTTTTGTGAATGCGAGAGGTGGGGTGATCGAAGAATTGAATCGCTTCATCAACGGTCATAGCCAACACTTCCGAAATATTTTTCCCTTTGTATTCTATGTCAATAATTTCGTCTTTGAATCTTTTCCCTTTGCAAGTTTCGCAGGTCAATTGAACGTCTGCCATGAATTGCATAGAAACCACTTGAACCCCCTCTCCTTGGCATGTTTCACACCTGCCTCCTTCCACATTAAAGGAGAAATGCGTGGGTGAAAATCCTCTTGCGATAGCAGAAGGTTGTGAGGCAAATATCTCTCTGATTTCATCGTAAGCTTTTAAGTAGGTGACCGGATTGCTCCTGCTGCTTCGACCGATGGGATTTTGATCCACCCACTCCACTTGTTCTACTTTCCGGATAGCGCCTTTGAGTGCAGTGTATTTGTAGGATCCTGACATCGGGGAATCGAGTTGTTGCGCAAGTGCAGGGTAAAGAATATCTCGAATCAGTGTAGATTTACCACTTCCACTCACTCCTGTCACGACAGTAAAGGCGTGAAGGGGTATAGCAATGTCGATATATTGCAAATTGTTTTCTTGTGCTCCTGTCAGCTCAATAAAATCTTTGCCTATCACAGATTTTTTTTCTCTTGTGACGCGCAATTTGTGACTGAGGTACTGCGCAGTAAGGGAGACTTTATTTTTCATTAAACCCTTGGGTTCCCCCGCATAAACGAGATTACCACCCTTGATACCTGCCTCAGGACCCAGATCAACGATGAAATCTGCTTCTTTCATGATGCTTTCATCATGTTCTACAACGAGAACGGTGTTTCCTTGATTTTTCAGTTGAAACAGCACTTTGATCAAGCGATCTGTATCTCTGGGATGCAATCCAATGCTTGGTTCGTCCAGTATATAAATGGACCCTACTAATGATGAACCAAGATTGGTGGCCAAGTTAATCCTCTGACTCTCTCCCCCGCTCAAAGTACTGGATAAACGATTGAGAGTAAGGTATTCCAATCCTACATGTAGGAGGAAGTCCAAGCGACTGGTAATTTCATGTACAATCCTTTTGGCTATTTGCCAATCGTGTTTACTCCATTGTATTTGATCGAAGAAGGCCTTGAGTTCGCCAATGGATAACAGCACCATGGTGGGTAAATTCATTCCACCCACTTTTACGTATCCAGCGTCGCTGCGTAATCTTGTGCCTTTGCATTCTGGACAAGTGGTCTTGCCCCGATAGCGGGAAAGCATCACGCGATATTGAATTTTAAAGCTTTCTCTTTCCAAAAATTGAAAGAATTGTTGCACACCGTCAAAATCGGAAGTGCCATTCCAAATCAAATGAACTTCTTCAGCACTAAGGTCTTTATAAGGTTTGTGGATGGGGATGTTGTATTTTTTGGCATGACGAATCAATTCATTTTTCCACTCACTGGTTTTTTCGCCTCGCCAGCATTGTATGGCGTCTTGATAGATAGAGAGTTTTTTATCGGGCACTACTAAATTTTCATCCACTCCGATAATAGATCCAAATCCGCCGCATTTCTTGCAAGCTCCTATAGGATTGTTGAAGGAGAAAAAGTTGAGGGAAGGCATCTCAAATGTCATTCCGTCTGCCTCAAATTTGTTGGAGAAATGATGCCATTTCTTTTGAGTGTGATTATATAAAATGCACTCTCCATTGCCTTCTTTGAAAGTAGTTTGTGCAGAATCTATAATTCGAGACTGATCATCCTCTGTCCACTCAGCTGCGGACAAACGATCGATCAATAAATAAGGTTTTTTCCATGTATGATCACTCTCTGTCTCGAGGTCAAAAAATTGTTCTTCGTCCCAAATCTTACTAAACCCTCTTTGTAAAATTTTCTCGGGAATCAAATTTTTTGGGTTCAAAGCCACCACGAAAAGAAAACGATCAGATTTATTTTTTTCGATGACTTTTAATACATCTTGGGGATTATTGCACTTGACCTCTAATCCAGAAACGGGTGAATATGTTTTTCCTACTCTGGCAAACAGTAATTTTAAATAGTCATAGATCTCTGTGCTCGTTCCTACTGTTGATCTCGAACTTTTTGAGGTAACCTTTTGCTCAATCGCGATGGCCGGACTGATCCCTGTAATTTTATCAACGTCTGGCTTATCCAACTTGCCTAGGAATTGTCGGGCATAAGCACTCAAACTTTCTACATAGCGTCTTTGCCCTTCAGCGAAAAGCGTGTCAAAGGCCAGGCTACTTTTTCCCGATCCGCTCAGTCCGGTGATCACAGTCAGTTCGTTTCTGGGAATTTCAAGGGTGATATTTTTAAGGTTATGCGTTCGTGCTCCCTCTACTCTTATATGTTTCAATGCCTTCATCATGCAAAGATGTAACAAAGAGCAAATGAATTGGTTCTGTTAAATTTCAACTTTTCTGTTGGGTTTTTCAGAAATCTTGATTATATTTGTTTCAATACTTAAAAATTAAACGCGCCTATAGACTGACCTCTACTCTTTAAAGTTTTATTCAACTAAAAAAAAGGAGGTCAAAATGCGTTTCAAAAATTTAACCAGTGATCAAGAGTTAATCCATGCCTACGTAGGTGGAGACGAGAGTGCGTTCAATTTTTTGCTCAGAAGACATCAGTCAAAGATCTACGGTAAGATTTACAATGTAGTAAAGGATGTAGCTGTCGCGCAGGATATTTTCCAAGATGCTTTGATGAAGGCGGTGTCTGCCCTCAAATCAGGTACTTATAATGAGGAAGGCAAGTTTGTGCCGTGGGTGATGCGAATTGCGCACAATCTCTGCATCGACTATTTTAGAAATAAAAAGAAAATCCCTGTATTCAGAGGGACGGAGGAGTATGATCCTTTGGATTATATCACCGACAAAGGGCTGAACAAAGAGGAAAGTGCCATCAAAAAGGAGATGTTGGGTGTAGCCCGTGATTTGATGATGGTATTGCCAGACGAGCAGAAAGAGATTGTATTGATGCGTCTCTATTTCGATATGAGTTTCAAGGAGATTGCTGAGAAATTAGATATTAGCATCAACACGGCGCTCGGCAGAATGCGCTATGCCTTGCTCAATTTACGCAAGTATGCTGAGGATCATCACGTAGTGATTGATTTGGAATACTTGTGAGGTAAAAAAATCTCGGCGAGCATGCATCGAGCACTGCCACCGCCGATTTTCTCGATGGTAGGAATATCGACAATCAAGGGCTGGACAAATTGTTCCCAAGCCCTTTTTTGTTGTGTATTGAGTGCATTCCATGCGGTAGAGGAGAGGATGCCAAAAGGGGTGTGATGATCGTTTCTTACTTCTAATACATTTCCACAGAATTGATATACTTGCTCTGCACTCAATTGGATCTCTGTAGAGTGAAGTTCCTCCAAGGAATTTTTTATTGTGTGGAAATGAGGAATCATTTCGGGGCAGATGAAATGCCATTGAGTACCAATGGACATGATTACATTGGTGTGATACACAGATTTGCCTGTCAAATCGCTTGTCTCAAATGTGTGTAAAGCATATCCTGTTTGTTGGGCCCAATCTTGCGCTACATCGAGATGTGCTCTAGGACTCAAGGCCAGCCAAGCTGATTTTTGTTGGGGTTGTAGTATAAGACTACCTGTTCCTTCTAGGAAGCGCGCTTTTGATTCCCAGGTGGTGAGATCAAGGTGATGATGGACTTCAAAACCTTTTTCTTCTAAAAAAGTCCTCGGATACAGGGCTCGTTCCATTTGTCTATTCGCCGCCATCATGGGGTAATCTACCCAGGTTCCGTGTCGGTCAGTGGAAAATAGATTATTAGGAAAAACTGCATCGGGCAATCCTATTTTTCCCTCCAAGACGTGCACCGTTATCCCATTTTTAGTCAGTAGATGGGCAAATTGCTCGAACTCTTTTCGAGCTAAATATTCAATTTGAGAAATGTCGTGATGATTCGGGAGATGCTGAAATGCATTGCTTTCAGCGGTCTCTTCATTATATCCAAAACCTACGGGATCCACCATCAAAACGTGATTCGTCGATAAAAGTTGAGTGGTTTTGTTCATGCTCTCACTATTTTTGTAAAGATGCATAGATTTTCATTGTTGGTCCTAGTCTTTTTTATAGGGTCCCTTTTAAGTTGTGATGATGTCAAAATTCCTTTCATATCCTCGAAAAAGGAGGGCTATATCAAGTATGAGGTGAGTTTTCCCTTTGAGTCGGGTTTAATGACGCAGTTTTACCCTAAGGAGATGTATTATTATTTCAATGAGGAGCAGGCCCACATCACGCTTTCCTCCTCCTACGGAGTAGTGCAAACTGATTTTTTTATTGGTCAAAAGGATCAAATTTTCTCCCACTATTTGAAGTCTTTTGGTGATAAAAAGGTAATTCACATGCACCATACCAATGTGCATGAATGGTTAAAGCGCTATCCTGATGTTGAAATTAAAACTGAGAATGATAAAAAGGAGATTGCAGGATTTCTTTGTTCCAAGGCGATAGCCGATTTTGTGGGAGATAGTTTGCCGGATACAGATCTTTTTTACACCAAAGAAATTCAAATCAATGACAATAATTGGTGGAATAAATACTCGGGATTGGATGGGGTGCTTTTGGGGTATGATGTTAATCTTTATGGTAAAAGAATGCGTGTCAAAGCAGTGGAGGTAGTTTTTGCCCCTCAAGATCCGTCTCTTTTTCAACGACCTGAAGGTTATGAAGAGGTGAATATGGAACAAATGGAAAGTGCCTTGCGCGAGCTTTCTGACTCATTCGAAGATACAGAATGAACGATTGCTGATTTGAGCAGTACTGCATCTTGAAATGATCAAGATGCCTATTCTTTCTAAAATTCAATCCGACGCCAGATATATTCAAATCATCGGACAGACCACCTTTCTTTGTTGGGGAATATTATTCCTAGGTTGGCAGGAAGTGGCGGGTACTATGTTCATAGCATTAGCATCTTGCTTGGTGATGCAGGGAATCGCGATTTTTTTGGGTTGGGCGCCTCTGCATTCTTTAAGAAGTGCATTGATCACAGGATTGGGATTGAGTCTTTTGCTCAGAGTAAATGATCCTCTTTTAATGATGGCAGCGGCGACATTGGCCATTAGTCAGAAGTTTTTATTGCGTTGGAAGGGCTATCATTTTTGGAATCCAGCCAATTTTGCCATTGCCGTATTGGTGTATTGTTCTCAAGATGCCTGGGTTTCTCCGGCGCAATGGGGACAGGAAATCAGTATAATGGTATTGATATTCTTCCTGGGGGTAATCATTCTGAAGCAAATTCATCGATGGGATACTGCGTTGTTTTATATGACAACATTGGCTTTGCTGGTGGTGATTCGATTTCAATGGTATTTGGGTTGGGATTTCTCAGTGAGTTTTCATCAGCTGACAACAGGGTCTTTTTGGTTGTACAGTTTATTTATGATTACCGACCCGATGTCTACTCCTCAGCATAAGGTGGCCAGAAGAATCTGGGCTATGGCGTTGGCGGGATTGACTTTCTATCTTCAATTTTTTATGTTCATTCCTACGGCAGCAGTTTGGGCACTCTTCGTAATGACCCCATGGGTGCCGTTGATCAATGTTTTGAATAAAGAAAAAATGTTTAGTTGGATCAAATAAAAATTATCAAAATGAAAAATTTTCAAATGGTTTTAGGGATGGTGCTGAGCATAAGCTGCTTTCATCACAGCTGGGCTTTCTGTGGTTTCTATGTGGCCAAGGCAGATGCTACTTTGTTTAACAACAAAAGTGAGGTGATTTTAGTACGCAATGGCACCTATACGGTCATTACTATGGGCAGTGATTTCCAGGGGAATGTCAAAGATTTTGCTATGGTGGTGCCTGTTCCCGTGGTACTGAAGCAAAGTGATATTGCAGTGGTGGATCGTGGAATTTTTGATCGACTGGATGCTTACTCAGCACCTCGGTTGACGGAGTATTATGAGGAGAATTTGTGCCAACAACGATGGATAGAAAAAGAGGATATGTTGGCATATCCAAATGTGAGCGAGGCTTCATCTAGAATGGCCAATGAATTGACAGAAGAAGATAATTATCATGTAACCATAGAGGCACAATATACGGTTGGAGAATATGATATTCTTTTATTATCGGCCACTGAGAGTGAGGGGCTCAAGCATTGGTTGACCGACAATGGATATAAAATTCCTGCCAAGGCAGAGCGGGTGCTTCAGCCATATATCAAGAGCAATATGAAATTTTTTGTGGTAAAAGTAAATTTGAATGAGATGAAGAAAGGAGGTTTCACCACCCTGCGTCCTATTCAGATTCGCTTCGATCACCCTAAGTTCATGCTCCCTTTGCGATTGGGAATGGCCAATAGCAATGGGACACAAGATATGATTGTCTATGCCTTTTCTCCCAATGGTAGGGTGGAGTGCACCAATTATCGAACAGTGAAAATACCCACAGATCGAAAGATCCCTCTTTTCATTCAACATGATTTTGGTAGTTTTTACAAGAGCGTATTTGACAGAGCGTATGAAAGAGAAGGAAAAAATTGTGTTTTCTTGGAATATGCATGGAATGTAACTCCCTCTTGGGGAGGAATGAAATGCGACCCGTGTGTGGGAGACCCTCCGGTGAACCAGGATTTTGTGCAAGCAGGCGTCAATTGGTATCAACGAAATACTGCCTCTTCGATTTTTTTCACTCGGCTGCATGTTCGATATGATCAAGCCCATTTCCCAATGGATTTACAGTTCCAATCTACCCCCAATACAGAACATTTTCAAGCCAGATACATCATTACTCATCCGGCTCCAGTGTATGATGGTTTTGACTGTGAGTGGGGTCAATCCTATTTAGTAGAATTGCATGACAGAAGGCGATTGGAATGGGAGGAGTGGTTGGCACTAACGGGCTCGGGAAATGCGGCGAGATACTCCTATATTTCAGAGTTTGATCAATATCTTCACCAAATTCCTCCGCATTGGCGAAATGAAATTGAAGAGCAATATGAGCTACCCACACTTCCTAAAAAAGGAAGTATTTGGCCGGATAGCATTTCTGTGGAATGGAGCGGAAGCTCAGAGGGAGATCAAAGCAGATGGGGATGGTTATTGGGATTGTTAACTTTTGTTTCTGCCTTTATCTTTTTCTCTAATCGGAAGTTGAAATGATTACTTTTGATCAAACAAAAAACAAAAAAGTATGAATTGGATTCTTCTTGCGCTCATTGGCGCCACAGTAGTGATGGGTTTGAAAACCGTACAGCAGGGTAATGTAGCGGTGGTGACCATCTTCGGTAAGTACCGCAGAATTATTCGTCCGGGACTGAATTTTATGATTCCATTTATCGAATTGATATTCAAAAAAATATCTACCCAAAACCGATCAGTGGAATTGGAGTTCCAAGCCGTAACACTCGATCAGGCGAATGTATATTTTAAATCCATGTTGTTGTTCTCTGTCAAAGACGCAGAGGAAGAGACCATCAAGCGGGTAGCTTTTAAGTTCATTGATGACAAGAGTTTGATGCAAGCATTGATCAGAACCATTGAAGGGAACATCCGCTCTTTTGTGGCTACCAAAAAGCAATCGGAGGTGTTGAGCTTGCGCAGAGAGATTGTAGATCACGTGAAGGAGCAAATTGACAATGTCATAGAGGAGTGGGGATATCATTTGCACGACTTGCAGATCAACGATATTACGTTTGATGAAGTGATCATGAAATCCATGAGTCAAGTGGTAGCCTCCAATAATTTGAAAGCGGCGGCTGAGAATGAAGGACAAGCTTTATTGATCACCAAAACCAAAGCCGCTGAAGCAGAAGGTAATGCCATCAAAATTGCCGCTACTGCTGAAAGAGAGGCGGCTCAACTGAGAGGTCAAGGAGTGGCATTGTTCAGAGAAGAGGTGGCCAAGGGAATGCAGAACGCGGCTCGTGAAATGCAGCAAGCGAATTTGGATACCAGTATGATCATGTTCAGTATGTGGACAGAGGCCATCAAGAATTTTGCAGAGTATGGAAAGGGAAATGTTTTGTTTTTGGATGGTTCGCCTGAAGGCATGCAAAAGACGATGCGTCAAATGATGGCGATGGATCAAATCATGGATACAGATAAAAAATAGAGTATTTCGCGAAGCACTTATTTTTGGCTTTGGATAAAAGAGTTGATTTTGTAGCGTTGGACTGAGCATTATCAGAGGTAGATGTCACTTTTGCTGCGTTTTGCTTGTTTTTTCCTTTTATAAGTTGCGGTGTCAATGTCTCTCCGCTACTCAAGTAATTTCTTACCACACCTTGGAAGGATACAAATAGCTCAGGTTATTTGCTTTTTTGCTTGTTAGATTGCCTTTTGTTGCTTATATTCGCGCTCCTTTTGAAAAGGAAACATGAGAACAACGTCAGCTCATGAAAATGAAAAAGTAGAACCCATTCATTTTTGACGTACAACTTCGGTTGTGAATGAATACAATTTAAAATGCCAAATGGCAGAGAATCTAAACCCAGCTGAAGAAGCTGAAAACACACAACCCGCAGCTGAAGAAACAGCGCCGGTAGTTTCCCAAGAAGAAGTAGTACGTGAAGAGCCTGTAGAGGAGCTTTATAGCACTGCTGATGATCAATTGTATATGACCTCTACCGGTGAGTTTAACTGGGAAGCCTATGAAGCGGCCGGAGGTTATACCAACGATGAGCGCAAGCGTTATGATGACGTTTACGAAAAAACCCTTTCTACCATCAAAGAAAAAGAAGTGGTACCTGGTACTATCGTTTCTATTGGAAAAAAAGAGGTAGTGGTAAACATCGGATACAAGTCAGAAGGTGTAGTACCTGTGACAGAATTCCGTTACAATCCAGATTTGAAAATTGGAGATTCAGTTCCGATCTTCATTGAGACGCAAGAGGACAAAACAGGTCAAATGCGTGTCTCTCACAAGACGGCTCGTTTATTGAGCGCTTGGACAGATGTCAACAGAGCATTGGAGTCAGGTGAAATCATCAAGGGAGAAGTGAAGTGTCGTACCAAGGGTGGTTTGATCGTAGATGTATTTGGCTTAGAAGCTTTCTTGCCAGGTTCACAAATCGATGTGAAGCCCATTCGCGATTACGATGTATATGTAGGAAAGGTAATGGAGTTGAAAGTGGTGAAAATCAACAACGAATTCAAAAACGTGGTGGTTTCTCACAAAGCCCTTATCGAAGCAGAAATCGAAGAGCAAAAGAAGCAAATCATGTCTGGCTTGGAAAAAGGTCAGGTATTGGAAGGAGTGGTCAAGAATATCACCAGCTATGGTGTATTCATCGACCTTGGCGGCGTAGATGGTTTGATTCATATCACCGATTTGTCTTGGGGACGTATCAACCACCCAGAAGAAGTGGTGCAATTGGATGCTAAGATCAACGTGGTAATCTTAGATTTTGATGATGATAAGAAGCGTATCGCTTTGGGATTGAAGCAGCTTTCTGCTCACCCATGGGATGCGTACCAAGAGCAATTACAAGTAGGTCAAAAGATCACTGGAAAGGTAGTGGTATTGGCAGACTATGGTGCATTTGTAGAAGTAGCTCCTGGTGTAGAAGGTTTGATTCACGTTTCAGAAATGTCTTGGAGCTCGCATTTGCGTTCAGCACAGGATTTCTTGAAAGTAGGTCAAGAAGTAGAATGTGTAGTATTGGCGGTAGAGAAGGATGAGCGCAAGCTGAGCTTGGGAATGAAGCAATTGAGTGTGGATCCATGGGAAGGCATTGAAGGTCGTTTCCCCGTTCAAAGCAAGCATACAGCAAAAGTTCGTGCTTTCACTAACTTCGGTGTGTTCTGCGAATTGGCAGAAGGTATCGACGGATTGGTTCATATTTCTGATTTGTCTTGGAGCAAAAAAATCAAGCATCCATCTGAGTTCTGCGCCATCGGTGATAATATCGAGGTAATGGTGATGGAATTGGATAAGGACAATCGCAAGATCAGCTTAGGTCACAAGCAAATCGAGGAGAACCCTTGGGATGTATTTGAGACTGTGTTCACTGAAGGTTCAAGACACCAAGGTACCATTATCCGCAAGGAGGGCAGTCATGCCATCGTTTCTTTGCCATACGGTTTGGAAGGTTTCTGCTTAAGCAAAAACATGAAGAAGGAAGATGGTTCAACTGCTAAGGTAGAAGACACTTTGGATTTTGTTGTATTAGAGTTCAACAAGAATCAACGCAAAATTGCCGTTTCTCACACCGGTACATTCAAGGAGGAAGAAGCTTCTGCAGATTCAGCCAAGAAGCCACGTGCAAAGAAATCAGAAGGTAATGACAATAACAACGCAGTGAAAGCGGTAAATGCACAAGTGGAGAAGTCGACTTTGGGAGACATTGATGCTTTGGCTGCATTGAAAGAGAAAATGGAAGGCAAAGGAGAATAATCTTCTTTGAAGCATAGGATAAAAACCACCTCTCGGGGTGGTTTTTTTATTTATCTTTCCGCCATGCTGACACTATCGCGAATCATACTAGTGGCCTTGTTGTTTGTGTTATCTCGCAATGTCCATTCCCAATCCATGCAAGAAGAGTTTTATGATCAATGGGCGCGACAAGATACCAGCGGTATGTTTGGTTTTTTGAAAGAATGGAAGTTGACAGAGCCTTACAATCCAGATGTCTACGTTGGCTTTTTTAATTATTATGCTATTCAAACATTTGAGGAAGATTCTTTGTTGATGTCATCTATGCCTATAGATAGCGGGGAGTACAAATCATCGGTGGATACGATAGAGGGAACTCCAAGTGAGTGGGTAAAAATCATGGTCATCAATGACAGCATCTTGGATATCGCCTTTGCTTGGGTGGAAGAGGGAATTCAAAGGTTTCCAGATCGTTTAGATTTAAGAATGGGAAAAGTTTATTTAGCAATTGAAACGGATAGATTCTATGAGGTGAGTGCCAGTCTGCAGGAAACGCTTGAGATGGGTGATAGTATCAATCATGCCTGGAAATGGATGCAAGAGGAGATATTGGATGATGGACGCGATTTTATGTACAGCAGTGTCCAAGGTCATCTTTTTTCATTGTTTGAAAAAGAGGACAGCACGGCCCTTGAGGTGATACGTGAAATTTCTATTCTAACTGTTGATGATGATAAACAAGAGTATCTTTCTGTCACCAATCTGGCTACTGTCGCCATGATTCAAGAGCGTTATTCAGCTGCCCAGGATTGGCTCAAAAGAGCGAATGAAATACATGGAAATGACCCGGTTATTTTGTCCAATCTTGGTTTTTGCACTTGGAAGTTAGGAGATATAAAAAGAGCTAAGAAGTATTATCAAAGGGCGATAGAAACTTCTGATGAGGCAAGTAAAGCCACATATCTAAGGCAATTGGAACTGATTGATGAACAGAACAATGATTGACTGGGCTCAAAGCAGGATTGTGCTCCTCATGATCGGAGTAGTGGGAAGTGTTCCCCTGATCTGCGCACAGGAGATGAAGATCATGTCCTTGAATATTCGGTATGATAATCCGGCTGATGGGGAAAATGCTTGGGTACATAGAAAGGAAGGGCTTGCTAGTTGGATAAAGGATAGTATCACACCTGATGTGATATGCTTGCAAGAAGTATTGCATCACCAATTAATATACTTGGAGTCACAGTGGAAGACGGATTACGATTACTATGGTGTTGGTAGGGAGGATGGAGTGATGAAGGGTGAGTATTCTCCCATCTTTTACAAGAAATCTAGGTTTGAAGTGATCAAAGGTGAGACCTACTGGCTTTCACCCACTCCAGAAATTCCCTCTAAAGGTTGGGATGCCGCTTGTGAGAGGATAGTAACTGTCGTGTATTTGAAGGACAAAAAACTCCAAGATACACTTTGTGTTTTCAATACGCATTGGGATCATGTTGGAAGAATAGCTAGGTTGAAAAGTGCGGATATTTTATTGCGTTTGTACTCCTTAATACCCCATCAGTATTCCTTTTTTTGCGGTGGAGATTTCAATGCGACGGAGGAGGAGGAGTGCATAGCGCAATTGTCTAATCAATGGCTGGATCTTACACCATCAGATGACAGATCAAAGCCCACTTTTTCTGGATTTCAAGAAAATCCTATTGACGCAAAAAGGATTGATTTTTTGTGGACAAGAAAAGGGGATTCCAGGCAGAGATATTTTCACCAAGTGAGGGGAATCAAGGGTATACCATTCTTGTCAGATCATGATGCGATTTGGATAGACATGCGTTGAACAAAAGTTTATTATCAAATTCAAATTTTAGTCCTTATTTTAGCTTTATGAAAAGAAACCTCCTCCTTTTGATGGTTTTGACAACCTGGATGTGTAAAGCCCAAGAAGTAAGCATGAGCGACTCTGCTTTGATTGCAATGGAAAAGGCGGATCGCGCTTTTTCACTGATTGATAAGGATAGATCCAATGTTCCTCAAGCTATTGTTTTGATGAAAGAGGCCTCAGCGCTTTGCCCGGATAACTTTAACTACGCTTTTCAAGTGGGTTTTCTGATTTTTCAAAGCGGTAATTATGCCGAAGCAGTGCAGGCTTTGGAGAGTATCATGCATCACAAGGCGGTTACTCCAGAGCTATATCAATTGTTGGGCAATACCTATTTCTTAATGAATGATCGACTCAAAGCGATGAATGTGTTTGATCAAGGATTGAGCAAGTTTCCTAATTCAGGTCTGCTGTATGCGGAGAAAGGCAAAAATTTGCAAGATACAGACGTAGGAAAAGCATTGTTTTATTTTGAAAAAGGAATAGAGCTCAACCCCAATTATGATATGAATTATTTCTACTCCGCATTGATTTACCTTAAGCAAGCAGAGAGTATCAAAGGTATCTTGCATGGTGAGATTTTTATGCTTTTGAACAGGAGTTCAAATTATGCCATTGAAATGAGTGAGCAATTGTATAACGCATACAAGAAGTCCATTAGGTTGGATGACAATGGTACGGTCAGTACTTTTTTCTGCAACACCAATATCCCGGATAGGTCTGTAGAGATGCTCAACTCGAAAGCAATGCCTCCTTTGTGTGTGGCTTATGCCTCTATGATTAAACAAGCCAATATTGGTTTAGGCGCTTTGACTATTTCCAATATCTCTACCTTGCGCGCTCGGATTTTGGATTTGTACTTCAGTGATAAGGTCAATGAATACTATCAAGAGTGGTCCTTTGATTTTCAAAGGTACATCAGAGGTGCCGGTCACTTAGAGGCTTATAACCATTGGTTGCTCATGGCAGGGAATGAGCTAGAGTTTTTGCAATGGAAGGAGAATAATGAAGAGAAATGGATTGCCTTTACCAAGTGGTTTGCCCAGCATGAATTGTCTATTCCAGAATAGGTGTAGTGGTTTGCATTCTAATGTCGTCCAATAGGCGGCATGGAGTTTAAGAACATTTTTGAGCAGCACAAGCGCATGGTGTTGAATGTTGCCTTGCATTATGTTTGGAGCAAGGAAGATGCAGAAGAGGTAAGTCAGGATGTTTTTGTCAAAGTATTTGAAGGGCTAAATCAATTTAGGAGTGAATCACAGCTTAGAACTTGGATTTATAAGATCACAGTTAATACTTCCATTGATTTCTTAAAGGCCAAACAAAGACAAAAACGAGGTGGAGGATGGAAACGCCTTTTTATGGATTCACCTGATTGGAATGATAGGCTATTATTTCCCTTTGCACATCCGGGTTTTGATGGGGAGCAACAGGAGCAAGCAGATCAAATCATGAGATGGGTTTTTGAATTGCCCAAGCAGCAGAGGGAGGCAATTGTGCTGACTAAGTTGCAAGGAATGTCCTATCAAGAAGCAGCGGAGTTGATGGGTATACCGGTAAAGTCAGTGGAGAATTTTATTTATAGAGCCAAAAAAAGTATTCTGGAAAAGGTGAATTTGAATAAGTAAGCATCATGAAAAAATCGTCCTATTCAACAATGGAAGATCCATTTAAAATAATAGCTAATGTTCCTCAACAAGAGGTTTCAGATGCCCTTTGGACAAGGGTCTCAGCAAAAGTTGATCGTGTCAGAATGTCAAGAGCTATTCATCCTATGGCTTGGAGATGGGCTTTGAGTTTGGTATTGGCATTGGGCTTGAACATTGGCGTTTTGTTTTTGCAGGGTCGCCATCATCGTCATACTGAAACATGGGCATCCAACATTCAATATCATCTTTTTCATTGGTGTATTTATGAGTAATCAAAAATGGTTTCAATGGTTGGTCATCGGTTTGTTGATCGCCAATGTGGGTTTAGTGGTTTTTATTTTTCTTAACATGAAAAGGCCACCGCATCATGTTTCACCAAAGGAGTTGGTAACGGAGATACTCCATTTGGATGAAGCTCAACAAGAGCGATTTGACCAATTGGTGGATGATCACAGACAAAAGGTGAAGTCGCAGATGGAGGTTTTGCTTCAAACAAAGAATCAATGGTATGCAAATGCTTTGACAAATGGAGACATGGATGAGGACAGTCTGTGGAGTCCGATGAGTGACGCATACCGGACCATGGAGGCGATTCACCTCCAACATTTGCACGATATCCAATCTATTTGCAGGCAGGATCAAATGGTGTACTTTGATTCTCTTGTAATGCAATTTCCTAATTTTTTCCATCCCCCTCATCCACGAGGTAAATGAGAATAATTTGGTTTTTTTTGGTGTTGATGGTAATCCGATCATCTGCCCAGGAACAGGCTATATTGGCGTGGAATTTTGATCCACTCGTAACTGGATTAAGTATTGATCAGTGTAAGTTTTATGTAGGAGAATTTGTATTTTATTACAATGGTAAAGAAGTGGGAAAATCCAGTGATTACTATTTGATTGAAATGGGGGAGAGGGAGAGTGTCAGTATTCCTTTGATAACAGATACAGGTTTTGATTCTTTTGCTTTTAAACTGGGAGTGGATAGTTTGATTCATGAAAAAGGTGTCATGTCTGGAGATTTAGACCCCATTCATGACATGTATTGGACTTGGCAGGCTGGATATATTCATGCAAAGGTGGAAGGAAACTACCATGGTATGCCCATTCGTTTGCACTTGGGTGGATGGCAATCTCCCTTTCGTTGCGATCAATTGATAGAGGTGAGTTGTAAAAAAGTACAACGTGAGTATCATTTTGCTTCTTTCTTTCACAATGATTGGATCAATCAATTGAGAAAGTATCAAGAGGCAGGGCCATGGCAAATCATGTCTCCACAGGCACCAGCAGTGGAGTGGATGCAATGGATGGCTAAGGAGTTGTCAAGGTCATGATAAAACTTGGGTTGGCAGGCATATTGAGTTTTGTGATTCTGATTTCCAATTGGAATGCGCCGCTTCAATACCCCGCTTATTGGCCGGCTCCGCATTATACATTTGAGTTTAATCCCATGGATGCAATGAAGCGAGAATTGGGCAGAGCTTTATTTTATGACCCCATCCTTTCAGCGGACAGCACCATATCATGCGCAAGTTGTCATTCTCCCTATCAGAGTTTTGCTCATACAGACCACGCAGTGAGTCATGGTATTGGAGATCAATTGGGTCATCGCAATGCACCTGTGCTCATCAATCTCGCTTGGCAGCGGCAACTGATGCATGATGGAGCAATTGCTTTTTTTGACTTTCAGCCTTTAGCACCGATTACTCATCCCAAGGAGATGGGAGAGTGTTTGCAGCACGTGCTCCAGAAAATCAATCGGAATGAGCGTTATCAACAGGCCGTAAAACAAATTTATCAGGACTCCGTGATGACCAGTGAGAGAATGTTGAAATGCATCAGCCAATTCTTGCTTTCATTGGTAAGTGATCATGCAAAGTATGATAGCGTTCAAAATGGGCAGGCGCAATTTACAGCGCAAGAGGAAAGGGGATTTGGTATATTCAAGCAACATTGTGCGAGTTGTCATACTCCTCC
>Ga0068876_10001011_pt1 | contig 22273 bp, 23 predicted proteins | sample NOAtaG_6_FD_66442 | JGI IMG/M metagenome (GOLD analysis project Ga0068876, IMG submission 66442) | Freshwater lake microbial communities from Lake Erie, under a cyanobacterial bloom - NOAA_Erie_Diel5S_2200h metaG | ecosystem: Environmental > Aquatic > Freshwater > Lake | place: USA: Ohio, Lake...
ATTGTTACCCAATGCTTTTAACATTATCATCAATGGAAATATTGCCTTTGGTGAGAACGCAACTCTACATAATGCTTGAACCAATGACTTAATGATACCTTTTTTCCATGAAAATACCGGAAATTTTGGATATAATAATTTCCATTGTTCTAATGCGGTATCTTCGGATTGATCAGATAACTCAATTTCTTCACTTGGTGATGTTGCATCATTCATCTTAAGTAACGAATTTATAATTGAGGTAGAATCCACAGGAAAATCTACGGTTCCACAACCCTCAAATTGAACAACACCTCGTTGTATGTTAGAAATTTCATTTTCTAATTCTACATTATCTTCGGGTGTTAATTCAAAAAAGGTTTCATCAAATTCATCACCAACAGCAATTTTGGCAATACCACTAACACCTATTTCGGTTGTATTGTCTTGGCATTGACCGAAAATTCTTTGTATGATTTTACCGAAATATTTTTCGTTGGTAATATAATTACTATCGGGATTTTGCCCAATTGTTAGTGCGTTGGTTAAAATATTCATAACCTCAGAAAAAACTTTCCTACTCTCGGCTATTTTAATTTTCTTATAATAATCAACAATAAATCTTTCCACAGATTGAACAGTTTGGGTAAATCCCGAAGTTCCATAAGTTTCAAAATCAGAAACTGAAGGGATACGTTCTTTAAGTGTTACTTTAAAGTAATCACCACTTTCCCCGTTTGGACCAACCTTTGTATAAACAAAATCAAAAAGTTCTTGTAGTGAAGATCCTTTATAACTAGCCCCATATTCAGTATTAAACGATAAACCTGGATTATTCAATCTATGATTTAATTGACGGTTCATTGGGTAATTTTTAGTAACATTATTGTTAAAACTATTACCCAATTCATAATACAATTTACCAACAGGATCTTCGGGACTTTGTTTTAAGTTACCAAAAAAATCAATACTTGAAACTTTAATATAGATGTCACTATTTGTTGGATATGTTTGGTTTTGAGAACAACCAATCGCTCTTAAAACCTCTTTATTAATAATCTCTTGAATTTGTGGCTCTACTTTTGTTACCGCTTCCTTAAATGATTTTTTAATGAAATCCACAGTAGATGCGCCGGCAGAATTAAAATTACTTGATATCCCTGAAAATCTTGTATTTTGAACTACACCGGAAAAATTCAACTTATCTATTTGACGTTGTAATGATGATTGTGCTTTAGTCTGTAAATTAGGGCCTAAACTCTCAGCTATTTTAAGTAACTTATCTATTTGATTTCCTTGAACCTCTTCAAACTTTTTGGTTTTACCAATGGCGTTTTGATACCCCCCTTGGACGGTATCTGCAACATCACTTAACCTAGCACCTTGTCTTTTGATTAATTCATCATAATCATTCTTCGCCCTTTTATATGTGGTTGCTTCTTGGATTAGTGCTGCTAATCCCTCATATCCCGATGTTAAGTTAAGTGCCATAAAAATTAAAATTTGTATGTGGTGTCATCGTTGTTACCTTTTTCCACATCTTTCAAAATCAAACTTTGTAAAAGTTCATCATCAATCTCTGATAGAGTAACACTTTCTTGTGAGTTGCTAGTTTTTTCCCAAAGGGATGATTGTAATTTCCCCAATTGCAATTTTTTATCAACACAATCATTTATAATTTTTTGTTGTTTTTCTATGACAGGACCTAAAACAGTCATGTCTTCGGGGGTTTTTAACATTACCACCAACTTGTTTTGTAACCTCAAAGCGGTAGTTCTCTGTTCAACAAGTTCATTATATACTTCTTGTAACAGTGCTAAAACTGAATCCTTAGTTAGGTTAATCTCTTTTTTTCTTGGTTTTGACATAACTATAAATATTTAGTGTGTTTATTTTTAATCAATCATACCATTAAGAGTTATTCCATATAGTTTTTTAAATTTCTTAATTGATGTTCTAATCTCTTTTGTTGATAGATTTGTCATCTCACGAAGAGTTAATAAAATTACATTTTTGTTAAATTTATTATTATCTGAACTAGGAAAAGTTTCCTCGTAGTTTTCAAAAATAACAATTAACGCCTCACCCAATTTTCTCTCACTGTGTGTCATTTCACTTTGATCCATAAATTTTTTTAAGTCTAACTTAAACTTATTTATAATATCTTCAGCATCAATCATGTCATTATCAATATAATAAACCATGTCGGGTCTATTCTCTAAATTACTTGAAATATCTTCGTATGATATTTTTCTATTTGTATCTTTTTGGTCTTTGATGATTTGACCCATTAAATAGTTTTTACAAATAGTTCCAAAATAAGAATACGCTTTTTTCTCTTTTGATGGTGAAAACTTCTCGATCTTGGTCATAAGAAACGAGTGGGTGTCAATATGAATTTCATCAAAATTCATATCTTTTCGATACAATTTATATCTTCTAATAATTGAAGATATCATTTTATCTAAAGGATCTCTTAAAAACTCGTTGTATATTTTATTTCTTTCATTAAAAGTGGTGGCGGTTAAGAACATCCTAACCGCCATTTCCTCTCTAACATCAAAATAGTTATCCTTGAGTGTTTTTCTACCCTTTCTTCTGAATTGTATTGTGGTCTCTTCAGTTGAAGCGGATAACATTAAGAAATAGGTTCGTATTTTATGCTTCTATCCTGATTAAAGAAATATTCTTTTTTTGCGGTATTTAACCAAAACTTAACCTCATCATCGACAATTTTATCTTCACCAAATTTATAATTCCAAAAAATAGAACCTTCTCTTAAATTTTCGTGCTTATATCCCATCTTTGGGATTGTCATGATTTTAACCGAATTGTAGGTCATTCGCAACAAGAACTCATAAACAAAGGTTAGTTTCATAGATGGTTTGATTCCACCAAAATCTAAAAATTGTTCTCTTTTCATAACCATTCCCGAACTTTGGAAGTTTTGATAGTCGTGTAACATGTCGTTGGTTAAATAACCAATCTCTGTTGTAAATCCCGCTGCGAATGTTGCTTCATTTGTAAAACCGGCAAACACCCCTTTATTATCAACATCCACAACAATAGGAAGATAAGCATCAACCTCATCTTGATAGATCTCATCATATTTTTTCACATTATCAAACCATATTGTTGCATATTCGTCATCAAATTCCAAAATAGAAATCCATTTAGATGTTGCGTTTTCGACCCCAAAATTAACCTGAGATGCAAAATTAGGTTCACCCACAAAAGGAACGATCTTTACATTAAGATCCCCAAAGTCATAACTTTTTAATAAAGTGTTTAGAGATTCTTCTTGTGTTGGAACAATGATAACCTCATTCAATGAAACCTTTTGTAATCTCAAAGAGTTGATTGATTTTTCAAAGTAAGTGTCAAAATCTTTAACCTTAGAAGATTTAATTGGTAGTATTACTGATATATCAAATTTGTTTTCCATATTATTGATTGTTTAATTGCTGACTGAATACGTCTTTACGTTTATTTGAAAAGTCACTGAATAATGCAACAACTTCCTTAGAGAATTTTTCATTATTACTAAATTTTTCCGCAGTTTCAATACCATTAGTGTATAATTCTGAATTAATGTTATCTTCCAACCAATTTTGTAAATAATTAGCCAAAACATTAACCATATCTAATTGATTCTCTACCCAAACACCGTTTTCTTGTTTCATCCATTCATGTTTCAAATTAGGTGTCTTACCAATTACCGGAACCCCCATTTTCATAGATTCTAATGGATAAGTCCCAAAAGAACTCGTGGGGTCAATCCAAACCGATACGAAACAATCTTTAATGGTGTTAGCCAATTGTTCCTCTGACATACCTCTCATATCACGGAAGGTAACCCATCTAAATTGTGGAAATTTCAAATAAAACTGTTTGATGAAGTTTAGTCCATCTCTTTGTTCTCTTGAATGAACCGCGACGATTGGTTTTGCGGGATACTTGTCTTTAGTGAAATGTTGGGAAATTATTGGTTCGATAATTGTATATGAAATACTTTTCATAATATCGTCCATATAATTCTTCATGTTTTCTGACGTAACAACACACTTCAAAAATCCAAATTGGTTCCATGTTGTACCTGGTGCTAAGGTTTCAAACACATGATCATATGCTTGACATAAAACGATCTTTCCGCAAGGAAGATTTGCAACTTGTTCCATCACATAACCAAATATTTCAGGAATAACTAAAATATCTTCGGGAGCGATAGCCAAATTTTGACCCTCAACAGATTGATGCTCAAGTTCGTCAAACTCAGCACCTAACCATTCACCTACCTTAATGTAGTCGGGTTTTTCATGTAACATGATCGGATTATAACCTTCGGTTTTTAATGACATTGCCATACGATAGATGTATGATAAGGACGCTTTGGCGTTTCCTTTTGTGTCTTGAACAAAGAAATAAATTCTAAATTTTTTAGATTCTATGTTCGAAATAGACAATTTTACTTTTTCAATCAAATTTTGATCCATATTATAAGTGTTCAATAAATTTATGTTTAAGCATTGTGTTGAAAGCTAGTTTGAAAGGTAGTGATGCGTTCTTAGCACTTTTAAGTCCTAAGTTATCATCAAAGTCTTCTTCCTCACCCATAACAACATCGATCATGGTTTTAACCACCTCGTATTTAACAACACTGATATGTTGTTCTCCCGTATCACCACTAACAGTTTCTTGTTTAGGGATGTTAATGAATTGTTCTATTTTTTCAATATCGATAAAATAGTGTTCTCCGAATAATTCAATCATTTTATTTCTTTTTTAATTAGTTCGTTAAATTCCTTAAACGTGTCAACGTTCCAAGTAATTTTACTGTTTTTATTATATTCAGTATTATATTTTATCAATATAGTAAAAATTGTAACTTTTGAAAGTAATTCGGGGTCACTTGTTAAAATTAAATCATAATCTTCCCAAAGTCTATCTACGGTTGTTTGATTATAAAATTTAACAGATTCTACCTCACAACCAAATTTAGACAGGAAAAACAGGGTGGCAGGTTTAGTTTTACCCTTTTCTTGTGAAAATATAGTTATTTCATGTTTATCCCTATTTTCCAAATAAAAATCTTGTAAATCGTGAAAGGTTGAAAGTTCTGTGGAACCTGCGTGACCAAAAATCTGCATTGGAAATTCTTCAAACATAAATGACAAATACTCCTCTTCATCCTTAAATGTAAAGTGATTAGTCAAAGTTAGTGAATCAATAGGTTCTGTGATTTTATATTCAAACTCGTCATTTTCAAAAACCTCAGATTTCTCGATCAAAAATTTTTCATAAGTTTGTTTGAATTTACCGATGGTGTCCCGAAGAACACCATTTACATCAATACCAATCCTCATTCTTCGTATTTTTTTAATATTTTAGAAATAAGTGGGTTTCTAACTACGTCCTCATTTGAGAATTCAAAGATACCAATGTCGTTGATATCGTTAAATCTCTGAAGTGCGTCGTACAATCCCGATTGTGTTTTTTCTTTATACCTATCAGTCTGTTCTAGGTCACCTGAGATGAAAAACTTACTGTTATACCCAATACGTGTCATAAGTAATTTCATTTGCTTAGGAGTTGCGTTTTGACCCTCCTCGAAGATTAAGATAGAGTTGTCAATGTTCATACCTCTCATATAAGCCAATGCGAATACCTCAACCACCTCATTTTCTACCAATTTTTCTTTAGCGTCTTTACCAATGATTTTACTTAATAGGTAATAGGATGGGAAGATATACGGATCCAACTTTTCTTCTAAATTGCCGGGTAATGCACCTAACTTTTCTTCTGCTTCAACAGCCGGTCTTACAATGATAATTTTTTCATAAGGAGTGTTGTGATCAACCAATAAATCCACCGCGGCTTTCATAGCGATAAATGATTTACCAACACCCGCAGGTCCTGAACAGATAGTTATTTGGTTACTAACCAAAGTATCATAATACTTTTTTTGATTATCTGTTAAAAATTTATCTTTTGATTTCTTTGTAACAATTTTGTTAATAATGTCCTTTTTTGATAAAGGTTTTGATTCCTCCAAAGACAAATTTGATTTACGTCTAGTCATTTAATTATTTTCTTAAAATATTATAGTTTTTTACAAAAAATTCAATAGTCTCCTCGAGACCTTTTCTTATTGGGGTAAACTCAAAGTCACCAATAATAGATAAAAGTTTTGTATTATCAGATGGTTTTCTATATTGACCATCGGGTTTTGTGGTATCATAAATAACGTTACCTTTAAACTCCATAATATCCACAATCATTTCAACAACTTCACGTATTGTTATTTCTTGCGATGTGGATAGAATTATAGGTTCCGTATTATCATATTTTTCAAGAAGGATCATACAAATTTTAGCAACGTCTTTTGAATATATGAATTCCCTTAATGGTTCACCCGATCCCCAAATAATTAGATCGGTATTATTTTTCTTAGCTAAATAAGTTTTATGTATTAAAGATGGAATAACGTGTCCATTTTCTAAGTTATAGTTATCGTTTGGACCGTAAATATTACAAGGTATTACTGAGAAGTATTTGGTTCCGTATTGTTTATTATACGCATCAATTTGGACTTGTGCCATTCTTTTAGCGTATGCATAACCAAAATTAGATGAGTGAGGAGGGCCTAGTTGGATCTTTTCTTCAGTTAAAGGATATTCGACATTATCAGGAAAAACACAAGTAGATAAGAAACATATTAGTTTCTCAACACCATAAATTCTACAACTTTCAATGATATTAGTATTCATCATGATATTGTCATAATAGAATTCACCTAACATATTCATATTAGCACCTAAACCCCCAACTTTACCCGCGGTATGAATAACATACTTTGGAGTGTGATGATAAATTAAATCATCTGACACAATTTTGTTTCTCAAATCAAACTCAGATCCGGTTTTAGTCACATCGGTAAATTCAGATCCGATAAGACCCTTACCTGTTACTAATATTTTATTTTCCATAATAAGCTAACCAATATTCTATCATTTCATCCAACATAGATTCAAAAGTATAATCATGAACCCATCCGGTCTTATTTTTTAATTTAGTTGAGTCACCCTTTAAGTCATTTAATTCTTCAGGTCTTAAGAACTTCTCATCTTGTTTAACATATTCAGACCATTCTAACCCAAGTTTTGTGAAAACATATTCACATAATTCTTTTACTGAATGTGATACCCCCGTAGAACATACAAAATCATCAGGATCCTCTAATTGTAATATTTCCCACATGGCTTTCACATAATCTTTGGCGTGTCCCCAATCTCTTGTAGCATCAAGATTTCCTAATTTTAGTTCATTGGATAAACCTAATTTGATTTTTACCGCTTCTTTACAAACTTTGTTAGTTACAAAATTAGTTCCTCGTCTTGGTGATTCGTGATTAAATAGAATACCGTTAGAGATGAACATACCATATGAATTTCTATAATTACGACATATGTTGTAACTAAATACCTTAGCACAACCATAAGGTGAAACAGGATTCATCGGTGTTGTTTCTCTTTGAAATCCATCAGGATCTATAGAATTACCAAACATCTCAGATGAGGATGCTTGGTAAATCTTAGTGTCGGGTTTGATGAGTTTAACCGCTTCTAATAAATTCAGTGTCCCTATACCAGTAACATTTGCGGTGTATAATGGTTGGTCAAATGAAATTCTAACGTGTGATTGTGCTGCTAAATTATAAATTTCATCAGGCATCACTTTCTGAATTACAGAAATTAGTGATGACATATCTGTTAAATCAGCGTAATGTAATATGACTTTATCATATACATGGTCTAACCGAGATGTTTGGTTTTCTGAAACAGAATTTCTTTTTAAGGTTCCATGAACTTCGTAACCTTTATTTAATAAAAATTCACACAGGTAACTCCCATCTTGACCGTTAATACCGGTTATCAATGATTTTTTCATTCTTAGATTTTTACAAATAAATAATCTTGGTGGTTCCCAGGCCATCCTGGGGTATTATCAAATCTAAAGTTTGAAATATTTTTGATGTTTTTATATCCCTTTTCTAATAAGAAATTTTCTAAAAATTCTAATGTGTAACTATCGGAATTAACCTCAATCAACATAAACCCAAAAGTTGTTGTATCAAAATTAATACCCTTCAAAACCTCAATCTCATAACCTTCAACATCTAAACTAAGAAAATCAACATGTTTAATATTTTTTTCTGTTAGTAATGAATCTAAAGTTCTTGCGTTAGACACGATGTTTGAATTCGGATTAACTACAGATCTAGGGGTCCCATCAAAGTTACCACTAATCAACGGATTCTGATAGTCAAATGATACTAAAGCACAATTCTCAACAAACGAAGTTCGGTTAATTTTACATTGTTCATATACAGACTTTGATGGTTCAATTAATAAACCGGTCCAACCAAGATCCTCAAGAATTTTAGTATTGGACTGAAAAAGTCCGTCATGTGCACCCGCCTCAACAAATACACCATTCTCAATATCCTGTAAATAAGGTAACACTTTTAATTCAACTCTACCCTGATCGTTATGAACTAACCATTGGTCAAATTCGCCTTTATTTAATTCTAAAAACTCTTTAATTTTTGTGTTATTTTCCATTTAATTTTTAATTAAAATTTCATCATTTATTAAGTTATCATAAGATAACATATTTTTATCTAATTTTTTAGCCATATCATACAAAAAATCATTTTCAATTAATAATTCTTCAGTGACATCACTAAATGATTTTACAAAAAGTACGGGTAATCCCTTAAAGATGGTTCTAAGATATTCCGAATCTTTAACGATCGGTACCCTACCCATATATAATACCTCCCAATCTCTATGACATTCACAACCGATAGCGTTACCGTCTGGACATATCATAAACTTATGATTTAATATGTTTGTTAAGTAATTTTCATAATTGTGAACACCTGATGAGGTTGCACAAGTTACCCAAGGTTTATTAGATAACATTTCATAAATTAATGCACGTTCATTATTATGGTTGGTGTGGTTAACGTATAGAAGTTTTATAGGTTCAATACTATTGTTAGAATATCTTAGAATAATATCATGTCTATTGTCAAATTGATGTAATTTTCGTTGGACACCGTAAGGTATTGGAATTACCTTACCACCAAAAACAATCGCGTTGGATGCATAAATCCTCAAAACATTTTGAGGGATATTTTCAAATATGTCCTCATCTATGGGGGTATCCTCAAACCCTGTGAAAATTATAAAATTCATATCAGGCAACTGAGAACATAACTTTAAAAGATTTTGTTCATTGTCCGAATAGTAATATTGTTGAACGATGTTATCCTTAGCGTTTTTATTATACTCATTAATCAATTCTATTGCGGTATATTTGATATTTTTTCGTGAGTATAACCGAATATTGTCAATAAATAATGTCATTACATTTTTTTCAGACTTTATTCTATTATATACTTCTAAAAATTCTAAGTTTTTAATATTTGCATTTTTAAATTCACAAATACCGTTATGGTAACCTGATTGATCACCAAACGAATAATCTACACTATTTGATATAAATGTTGGGTCTAAAATTCTACTCATTGGGATAAATCTTTAATATTGATAAACTCAACCCCTTTTTCAATAAGGTCTTTATTATTCTTAACGATTTCATCATAAAAATTCCACGCTAATACAATTACAACATTTGGTAAATTTTCTAAACTATGTGTTTTAGATACTATAGGGATATTAACACCGGGAATGTATTTACCTTGTTTAAGTTTATTATCCTCAATAGTGTATGAAATATAACGATCATCAATACCGAAATAGTTCAACAAGGTTGTTGCTTTTGCAGGTGACCCGTAACACGCAATCACTTTACCTGAATCCTTTAATTTTTTTATATTAGATAATGTATTATTCTTTAGAGACTCAACCGATTTTTTAAAAGTTTTTAATACATCATAGTCATTTATTTTACTATTTTTTTCATCATTAATCATATCTATCAAAGATGTTGTCATTTCCTGTTTGGTTTTAGAAATGTAAACTCTAATTGAACCCCCATGAGTGTTTACCCATTCTGAGTTATAAACACAATAACCTAGATTGTTCATAAAATGGATTATAGAGTTCAACGACCAATAGTTAACATGTTCATGGTAAATATTGTCAAAGGTTAGATCCTCAATTGTGTTTTTTAGATATTGAACTTCAACAATAAATGTTCCACCATCTTTTAGTAGTTTGAATGCGTTATGTGTAATTGATTTAAGATAATCAGAATGTGCAAAAACATTTGATGCTAATATAAGGTCAGATAATTTGTAATTACTTAATATATAGTTACAAGTTTTGTCATCAAAATAACCATTAATTGTGTTAATACCTGATTCATTTGCAATTAATGAAACATTTTTTGCGGGTTCTACACCTAATACGTTAATATTCTTTTCCTTAAACTTTCTTAAAGCAATACCATCATTACTACCAATATCAATAACTAATGATTCCTCATTCAAGTTAAAATCTTTAATATATTTTTCAGCGGCAATGTTAAAATGATCTTTAAATGAATTAGTGGTTGATGACAAGTACAAATATTCATCAAACATCTTTTCTTGTTCAACAACACAAGATAGTTGGGTATTGAAACACTTCTCACAGTGTTTTAATTCTAAAGGATATTTTGAAATGTCATCTGACGTATTGTTTATTAAATTATTAGCCAATGGTGATAAACCAAGTGAAATTACATCTAACATTTCGGTGTTCCCGCAAGATCTACACTCCATTTTATAGTTATTGAGTAAAATATCTCGTAGTTTATCATCAACTAATTTATACGGTATTGTGTGAGTTATCCCGTAATTTTCATGTTCTCTTTCACCTCTAACTAAATTAAGAAAAATAGAATCTTCGGTAAAAACCATAGTGTGTGCAACATTCGGTTTAATTACCGCGATATCACCTTCATTAATAATTCTAGTTTCTATTATGGAATTTTCATCCATAAGATTTTTTGTAACACTGATATATTTTCCTTTAATTAATAAACATTTTTGTTCTTGTACAGGATGGTAGTGATTTGCTCTAATTGTACCTTTTTTTGATTCAATATAACCTATAAGATTTATAGGTTCTGTTAATTCATAGTTTAATATTTTACCCCTATCGTCAATAAATTCTTTACCACCTTTAAGTTTAAATTCTAAGTCATCCAATAAATCTTTTTTTGACCAAGAATTAATCATTTCTTTTATACAAGTTTCTAAATTATACTTAAATTCAAATCCTGTTGATAATAACTTTTTATTGGATATGGTGTATCCTAAATTAGGGATCTCGTCCTCAGTCTCTATTATTGAGACCTTCGGGTTTATTTTTTTACATATTTCAGCAACTGATTTTATCGTAACATTTTCTTTTGATATATGGAAAATTTCTCGGTTGTAATTAGACTCTGATAAGTGTTTCATTGCTCTAACGACATCAAATACCGAAACTAGGCTTTTAATTTGTATTCCACCTGAAAACAATTTAATGACTCCATTTTGTGATGTTATTTTTGAGAATAAATTAGGCATAATGTTAGTTCTCATTGTATCACTAGATAACCCATAAACCGATGATAATCTCATTATTATGAAGTTTTTATCGGATGTGAATAGATCTTTTTCTGATACATCTTTACCTGTAGAGTATGTTAAAACAGGTTTAGTTGGTACTGATTCCTCCAAATCAAACATTGTCGTTTCAAACCCTTCATAAACAACGTGAGTTGATGGGAAAATGATTTTTGCGTTTTTTGGTGTATGTTTAATAACATTACGCGTTCCATCAATACCAACTCGTTTGATCTCATCATCTTTTTCTTTATTACTTTCAGTTTTAGTATATGCGACATCAGTTATTCCGGCTAAATGATACACAATGTCAGAATCTTTTAAAACGTTAGATAGTAAATCTTCATCTAAGATAGACCCTTGGATAAACTCCATACCCCAATCTCTAATCTGTCTTACTTTATCTGACATGAACCGACTATCAATTACTATGATGTTATGATACCAAGATTCTCCTGATAGTAATTTACAAAGTTCAGTTCCGATGTAACCTAATCCACCGATTACCACTATTTTTTTCATATTTTTTTATTTTTTAATTAAATAAGGAAATTTATCTTCTATTAAGATAACAATATCTTCAGGATAATAACCATTTATATTAATGGTTTTCATCTTTTCAAAGAAAAAAGTTTGTTTAGAATCCTTATATGTGTTATTTGTCCTATTAAATAAATCTCTATTGGTGTCTAATTTATTAGTCACCCCATTTATGATCTCAGGATTGTTAAATTCCTGATGACCCCAACTAACTATCTTAGTTTTAATTCTATCAGGACCACCAACAAAACTTAAATGCCAAGAAGAATCCTCAATCAATTCAAAATTATATCTTTGTAATCGGAATTCACCAATTGATTTACCTCTCAAATTCTTAAATTTGGTAATAACAGGGCCATACCAATTTGTGTGACAAATATTATTAACATAAAAATTGTGACAATCACCTAACAAACAATAATTCTTTTCTAAGTCCATAGTGTTTAAAATTTCCATAACTTTAACAGGGTTAGGTATTTCATCTAAATCGCTAAAAATTATAATATCTTCATCATCACAATCTTTCATACCCATTTTAACCAATTCTCTATGTAGGAAATCTCTATGCCAATTTGGTAAACCACCAAACTCAGGGATATTTCGTTTATAATGTGTTAATATCTCATGAAACATGGGTTCATCCTTACCGGGGTAATTAACCTCAACGACATTATAATCGTCAACATTTGTATGTTTTAGATGTATTATTTTATCTAAAAAGGGTTCAAAATTCTTCTTGTTTTCCTCAAAGTAAAATGGTTTCTTTAAACCTGAAAATGTGGTATCACACTCACTAATAATTATATGGTCCACTATTGGATATACCATATTTAATCTAATCTCTAATAAATCAAGTTCATTAAAGAATAAAAAACTGTCATAGATCTTCATATTTTTTAATCAATATTTTAACGTTACTGTTAATAGTAAGAAAAATCAAATACGAAAACAAGTGTTAATTTACGGATATACTTATGATAATAAGTTATGTGTAATACAATACTCTTCAGATTCGGTTTTACAGGTGTTATAATCATATAACATGCCGTCTCTACCCATATATTCAAATCCTTTTGTATAACTTTCACCTACAGACCAATAACCGTCACTATTATTATGGGATGCCCAATATTTTGGTGCGATTATTTTTTTACATTGATCGTTTAACCATGCCGCCCACCAACCAAATGTTGAGTTTGATATTATCAACCACTTGGCTTGGTTAACGACAAAAAAATCAAATCCGATATCCCTATGTAAAATAGTTGTGTTGATTGGTAAATAGTTTCGGGCGAATTCAACATCGTCAGTAACCACAATAAATTTCATATTAGGATTGATAGTTCTCATATGTGAAATTGAGTCTGCCCAATATTTTTGTTGGCATAAAACATTTCTAATACTCCTATATTCCCCACCTCTAAAATTTATAACACAAGTATCATCATCTAAGATAATATTTAGATCACTTAATACTTTATTGTATTCTATACTGTATTCTGGTTTAATATTAAACCAAGTTTTTACTTTTTCACTATTATCCTGAAAGTATTTTTCTGATTGATATATCCCCCCAAACGCACCATTATGACCTATTAACCGAGTGTTATCGAGTATATTCCAAACGTTTGGATCCATCGGTGTTATATTAACTATTTCCCCAACACCGTTATATGTAACCCAATTTTCATGAAAATCTGTAAATGTTCCGGTAACATCTTTACCAAAATCAACATCCATGAAATACATTTGATTTGCACCATTATGGTAATCATAAGATGGTGATGAATTAATTCCCCACTCATATTCTAATTTTTCAGCAACAGTTCTGCAAACCGCATATTGCCACATATGATTACCTAAATTACCTGTTAAGTTTGTTGTTATCATTATTTTATTTTAAAATTATATAGTTCTTTTATTTGGTGGTATAGTGATTTTTTAATAATACCATCAGGATAGACTGTTGATAAATTTCTATAACAATCGGTATCAGTATTTGTTTTTATTATATTAATATTTAAATTGAATATGTCATTAATATAAGTTAATAACTCATATTTAGAAATGGATTTTTCTGTTAAAATGTGTTTAATCCCAACCCAAAAATCGTTGTTAATAATCATCTGATTAATAAATTCACAAAGTTCTAAACATGTAACACCGTTCCAAAAATGATTAAGATAACCATTAATGGTTCCATTTTTATTTGATTTAACCCACTCAATTAATGAATGTTTATTAAATAATTCTTCACCAATGATTGAAGTTCTTATTATTGTTAAGTTTTTATTTTCTCCTAATGATTTAGATCTCCCATAATCATCATTACATGTATGTATATCATTTTCATTATAATCACCCTTTAATCCGTCGTAAACACAATCAGTGGTAATGTGGATTATTTTACAACCTACAATTTTTTTCACTTCATAAAGTAGATTAGGTAATAAAGAATTTATTTTTATTAATTCCTTTAATTCGTAATTTCGTTGTTTAATAATCCCGGCACAATTTATTATAACTGAACTCTCATCAACTAATCCGACTAAAAAGTCGATAACATCACTTTCATTATTTTGATTAAAGTCAAAATCTTTTCTACTAATATTTATTACTTTGTATTTTGAATTAAAATAATTTCTCACATATGTCCCTAACATGCCAGTACTACCTAATACAATAATTCTCATGGTTTATAAAAGTTTTTAGATCTGAAGTAGTTATATAGCTCATCGTATGTTAAACAACTATCTTTTGATGAATATTCAGAATCAGTAAACGATACTTTACCGATTGATTTTTTAGGGTGTAATAGATAGATGTTATCACTTTCAACATATTCCATTCTTCTAATTTCTTCAGAAGATGCCATAATTTCATGTATTTTTTCACCAACTCTAGGAATACCTAAAACATAATTTAACCCGAATTCATTTTTAAATATTTCAAATAAATCCAAGATCTTAAATGATTTTGAGACCGGTATAACATTACAATTAGAGTACCTTTGTGATTTTAATATCAAATCAATAGCATCATCAACATCTAATAAAAATCTTGTCATATTGGGGTCATATAGTGTTAGTGTTTGGTTTTTTGATATAGATTCCCATATTAAAGGAATTATAGAACCTGTTGAGTTTGTTACATTACCATAAATTACAGTAGTTAGATTACAATTAGATTCATTAACAATGAATGATTCACCGGCAACAAATTTCATGGCTCCATATATTGTTGTAGATGCTCTACTTTTATCTGTTGATATAAAACTCGCAGATTTAAAATTATTTTCTTCGGAAATTATTCTGGAATTTATAGCACCATCAATAATTATCTTTGACGCTTCTTCATAATTTTCAGTACAAGAATCAATTTGTTTCAGTGATGCTGCAAAAATACCAACACTATGGTTTTTTGATTTCCTTAATAAAAGGTCCCGATTACGAATATCTCCAACAACAAAATTAACATTAGGGAATTCCTTTTTCAGATAATAATGTTTTGATTCATCTCTAGAATAAACAGTAATTTCATTATCATTATATAAACGTTTAATAATGTTTTTACCTAAAAATCCGGCACCACCCGTTATAAAAACCTTTTCATTTTTCATATTTTGTATCCAATAAGTACAATTTTTTTCCATCTTTACATTTAATAAAGGCATTTGGATATGGATCATTTAGTGCTCTTATTTTATTGTATAGATAAAGTGGTTCTTTATTTAAAATCTCGTCTATTTTTATTTCACTATCAGATTCTTTTCTTCTTTTAAAAAAAGTTGATTCAGACTCATCCTGTGTATATATATTAATTTCTTTGTTTTTATAGTCAAGTATTATTTTATTTATATATTCAATACCTATTGATTCAATATCTTTAAATATCTTTTTAAGACTCCCCTCTAATGATAGATTAGGTTGGTATAGTAAATCACCACCATCTATTTTTTTGTTCATAATAAAAAAAGAGACAGCACTTTTTACCTCACCGTTTATTATTTGATGTTGTATAGGACTACCACCCCTATATTTTGGTAATTTAGATGGATGTAAACATATACACGTATTGTTTTCAATTATCTCATTAGGTATAATTTCACTCCACCCAATAAAAAAGACTAAATCCGGTTTAATTGTGTCAATTATTGAATAATTGTTGCAATTAATTAGATATTTTTCCTCTACTAAAATTTTAGAGAAAATATTAATCGCCCAATCTCTATACGCATAGTAAATTATTTTCATGGTAAGTCAATTTTTTGAGGTGCGTCATATCTTGGAAATCTTAAGTAGTCGATTTCATCTAAGTCAGTTATTGTAAATTGTTCAGTAGTAAAAGAAACCGAACAGTTTACATCACTCATATAGTTTTTTATTTCTTCATTATATCCTCCATTTGGATATGAAAATATAAAATTTTCAGAATATTTCGATGAAAATTTTTTAGATTCGTCAATTTCTTTTTTATAATCCTCAATAAGTAACAAATTTTCTGAGATATCTCCATGTCCTCCGATTACCATGCCATTATTAGACATCTCTTCTATTTTTTTTTCATCTAAATACAAATTTTTAGAAAAGTTAAATTCATCTTCAGTCACAAATTTATTAAAAAGATCGTTAGTTAGTTTAAAATTGTCAATATTATCGTCTTTGTACTGTCTCAAAAAATTAGTAATAAAAATCATTTCTTCGGACCACCAATTATTTTTCCACATAGATACCGAATACTTTTTCCAAATTTCATCTTTATTATCAAAATAACTAAGTATCTCATTTTTTATAGTTTTTTCTTCTATTGATGCTAATATAAACTGAATTTTATGTGTATTCATTATTTTATTTTCAGTTATTGGCATTTTTGGAACTAAAAACGTGCCTGACAAACCCAAAGAATAAAGATATTTATAGACATCATAGTGATCTAATAACCCATCATCAAAAGTTAAAATCGCATAGTCCGAAGTATCGTTTTTTAAATCTAAATTTTTTATTTCAAGACTACTAATAATTTTATATTTTTTTTGTATCTTGTCTATTTGATATTTGAATTGTAATTCATTTAAAAATGATTTTAACTTATATCTTTTTGGATAATTTGTTTTATCTAAATTTCTTATATCATGAAACATGAATGATCTTATACTTCCCATAACGTCAGTAACTAATGGTATAATTTATATTGTTTTCAATATTCAATTTAAATATATTAATTGTTTGTTCCGTTTGATTTTTTTTACCATAGTTACTCCAGGATTAATAGGTAGTGTTAAAATTTCAAAATCATCAATAAAGTGTTCTTTAATGTATAAAGATGTTTTATACGCATCGTTACAAGCGTGTTTGTCAAAAAAAACAGGATCGTAAGGATATGTATCATGAAAAAATATGAAACCATCCTCAATTACTCTATCTTTAACATTTAAAAAATCTTTAAGAGTTTGTTCATGAGAGTGATCGGCATCAATAAATACCACATCAAATTTAATTTCAGGGTCTAAAGTATTAAAAAAATCATCGGTTGTTGTTGAGTAATATTCCATATTATCTGATAATGGAAAAGGTAATGGTGAGATATCAACACCTATTGCTTTAGTACAATGTTTAGAAACGGTCCTAAATGTTGAACCTTCTCGTACCCCTAGTTCTAAATAATTCTCAGGTCTTATCCATTGAAGTAAGAAGTCAAAAAACCCTACGTGATCAAATGTTTCTCCTGGTGGAGGCACGTTTCGTAAATGTATTGGTTTCATATTAATTTTGTTTTTTAAAGAAATTTAATGCGTGAAGGTCCTCAACTTCATTAAAGTTGTGTTGTACAAACCCTTCTTGTGAGTTTCTAAGCCAATCCCCCTCAGCTCTTGTTTTTTCTAATTTTAAGTTCCACTCTGAAAGTGTTTTAGTATAATAATGGTTTAATTGTGCTTTATTAAATGTAATATTTCTTTCACCGGATCTACCGTTACCAACAAATCCATCAACATCGACCCACTCACCGGGTACAAAATGAATTTCATGACAACAAAAATTTTCATGTAATTTACATATGGGTAAGAATTGATAATATGAATCGGTATGTGGTGTCTCCCATCGTTTTGTGAATCTTTCCAACACACTTGTATTATTTTCATCAAATTCTGTTAAACCATTATCCCCAAAAAATGCAAAATTTATAACAACTTGTTGTTGTGGTACATTATCATATTTGGAAATAAATTCTTTAACGTTATTAGTTTCTTTTAAAACTAGAAAACAATCAACGTCAAAAAACGCCGCCCATTCAAACTCACTATGGTATTCCTTACCAAAATTACTATAACACATAGAATGCCTATTCCATTCCCAAGTCCTCATACCTTCAACAGGTGTTAGTGAATCAACGTCCCACTCCATAAAATGAACGCGGTCATCTAATAATGGGGCTCTAAATCTCCAATTATTTTGATATATGAAAATATCATCAAATCCTAATTTTAAGTGGTAATCAATCCATTCTTGTAGATAAAAATCCTCGTCTTTTGCCATTGTCACCAAAGCTATTTTTTTTTTCATAAATTTGTTTTTAAATTATTATTAAATATATAACACTCAAGTCTCTCAAACATCCAAGGACTATTATCGTCCTCAATTAAAAGATCAATTATTTTTTTATAGAATTCTTTAGATCTCATTCTAACTTGTTCTTTTGTTATTACAAAATGACCACCCGGCATAAACTCATACATAGGTGGTGGAGAATGAATATCCGAAAATAATAACCTCCAATATTTATCGACATTAATATTAGGATTTAAATCTTGAGGAAACCCATTTGAATAACATGAAATTACAAAACCATTACCAAACTGGTAAGATGGATCCATAGTCCATGCGGTACCTAAAGTATTATTATGATAACCATAATATCCACCAATTGTTAATGATGCGTTTCTACTAATCTCACTGACATCTGAATTAAGTATGTATAATAAGTTACCCCAATGATCAAATGGAAAATCTTGAACAAAAAATGTATAATCAGATAGATTATCATAATTAGTATAGATGTGGTTAAAAAATGTGTGAACACACCTACCTTTATTAGGTGTTATTTTAATTTCATTTTCTCTTAAAGGTAATATTTCACCTTTACGGTATATGGTAATCTTAACATTACGATCCACCTCAGTTATCCAATCTAAGTTTTTATCGTATGCGGCTATTACAAGTTCTTTTAACATTTATATTAAAATTTAGGATATTGATTATTACTACCTAAGTAGTTGTGAAAGGCAAAAGGTTTAATACCAACAATTTCAGGAATCATTGACTCGTGTGAAAAATATTTAGCAACATCAATATCGGCAAATTTACAACCGGAGTCTAAATATTCGTGTCTATAATTAACACAAATAAAACCATCTTCATTGGTGAAACCGTGAAATGGTTTCCACTCTAAATTTTTATTAATTGGTACATCTAAAAGTTTCTTACTTCTTAAGGATACGCTATTACCCTGTCGTACAATATTTCCATTTATATCCCTATATGAAAAATCATCATTTGGTAATGGCCAAGGAGCCCCAATATAATCATAATTTAAAAATTCATCTTTCCAAGATTCAGGGTTAACAACAAACCCATTATCGTGAATTAAAAGTGCAAATTCAGTATCAATATGTTTAGGTAAATTATAAATTATATTATAATTCCACTCATCAATATTAGAACTTTTTTCGGTATATTCGTGTTGAATGTAAGATGGTAAATACTTTGGTTTAATGTCTGACGCTATTTTCACAGAACCAAACTCAATACCTTTACAACTATATTCAAGTGCTTTAACCGTTTGATCTATTCTAACACTAGTTAAAGCAATTAATGTGATATTATTTAGTTTGAGCATATTTTTGATTTACAATTATGTGTTCATTAGTTTTTAATTCTTCAGTGATAGTATCAGTTAAACGATCACCCCAAGTGCGATTAACCGCGGTTATTTCGTCTAATATTTTTGGTTCTCCTTTTTTATCAAAAACTCGTTTATAAAATTCTACATCCATTAACCAATTTAAACCTTCATCAAAATATTCTAAATCTTCATTTTTAATGGTTATAACCGACGGACACCCAATTGTATTATTTCCTGTCCATATTAAGTCATTCCATTTTGGGTGAAACAATCTATAAAAGGTTACACCATCATTACTATGAAAAAATTTAGTAGCAAACCAATACATATCAGAATTATTTACGATAAATTTAAACTGATTTTCCAACGAAAATTTATCATACAAAAAATCATCTTGGAATAAAATCTTAATCCATTTACCTAAACAATTTTTCATGGCATTATTAATGTTAGGTGATATAATTCCTCGACCTATTTCGTTTCTGAAATACCTAATATTTAATTCCTGAGAATATTTATCACAAATATCTTTAATGGTGTCATCAATACTATGATCTGAAATAACCACCTCAAAATCTGTGTATGTTTGAGTCTTTAATTTTTCAAAATTTTCTATAAGAAATTTTTGACCATTTCCGTTGTATCCATAAGTTGGTATCGCTATTGAAAAGAAAGGTGTTGATAAATATTTTTTCATTTTTTCCACATTCATAGTTGTATTTTTCGGAACAAACTCGGGTGATTTTATCGGTTTAACATCTCTAGTTTGTTCTGCCAATTCAAATATAGTTTTAGTATCGGTACCTACATTGAATATACCGGTTGCGTTTTTCATGATTAAACTTATAATTTTTTCAGAAATAACATTTACATAGTCAAAATTTCCAATTTGGTCATCCCACGCATTTTCAAAAGGAAATGGATTTGGTTTATGTGTACATCTTATAATTAAAAAATTATTTGATCGAGCCTGAACCAAAGCGTCTGAAACTAATTTAGTATATCCGTACCAATTATTACAGTGTAAAGGAACTGATTTTTCATCCGCAAATTTTTCAGAATTAGAGTAAATGTAATCTGAAGATATTTGAACTAATTTTATATTTTTTTGGTTACAAAAATCTATCAACTTATCAACAAATAAAACATTAGTTTTCCAATGTAAATCATGATTGTCGGAGTAGGTATTCGTATTTGCTATACAGTTAACAATTATGTTGGTATCATATCGTATGTATCTAGAAAAATCATCAATAGAAAGATTATCTTTTTTCCTTGAAATAAAATCCCAATCAGTTTGTTTTGTAATTTCAGAACCTAATATTCCGTCACCAAGAATAACTACTTTTAGTTTTTCCATTTTTCTTCAAAAATTTCATCAATGTACTTAAAAACATCCTCGTTATAGTGAGGTGCAGCACCTAAAAAAAAGACCTTATCTAAAACCATGTTTGAATTAGGAAAGTCCTCAATATTCCCTAAATGTTTATATGCTGGATGATATAAAATGTTACCGGCAAAATAATTTCTTGTTTGTATTTTATTATCTTCTAAAAACGCAACTAATTTATCTTTTAGTTGTTTATTTTCACATATAAATGGAGTACCAAACCAACAGGTGTCGGACTTATCGAGAGAATTTACATTTTTAACACCATGTACATGTTTCAAAATAATCTCTTCAATTCGATTTTTACTATTTTTTCTTTTCTGATCAATCTCATCAAATTTTTCTAATTGAATTAACCCTATTGAACCTTGGAGATCCATAGGTTTTAAATTATACCCCATATTGGTGAAAACATATTTGTGATCAATAATACCGTTGTATGATTCAAGCCAATTTGAAAATCTGTTTTTACAGGTACCGCAAGGTAGAAGATTGGACGACCCCACACAATAACACGCTCTACCCCACCAAGAAAAACTAACAAAGAGTTTTTTAAGTTCTTCGTCATTGGTACAAACCATACCACCTTCACCAGTAGTAATGTGGTGTGCCGGATAAAAAGACGTGGTCCAAGCCACATAATTTTTACTTAAATCCTCACCATTCCATTTAGTACCTAAACTGTCACAACTATCACCTAATAATTTTAGATTGTGTTTTTCACATAATTCTTTCAAAAAATCAATATCAGGAGGGTTACCCAATACTGGAGAAACAAAAATAGCCTTTGTCCTTTCTGTAATTTTTGATTCTATCAAATTTACATCAAAATTCAAAGTATT
>Ga0068876_10001014_pt1 | contig 22247 bp, 15 predicted proteins | sample NOAtaG_6_FD_66442 | JGI IMG/M metagenome (GOLD analysis project Ga0068876, IMG submission 66442) | Freshwater lake microbial communities from Lake Erie, under a cyanobacterial bloom - NOAA_Erie_Diel5S_2200h metaG | ecosystem: Environmental > Aquatic > Freshwater > Lake | place: USA: Ohio, Lake...
CCCGCTCCGCCGCAGCGCGCTGCTCGTCCTGCGCGTCGAGGACCTTCACGAAGTCCTCGGCGGCGTCGCCGGGCGGCAGCGCGAGGAGATCACGGGCCCGCTCGATCTCCTCGACGAGCACGTCTCCGTCCTGCACCGGCAGATCCGCGACGAGCCCGCGCGCGAAGGGGATGCCGAGGCCCGGCGCGCGGTGGAGCAGGCCGAGCCCGAGCTCGAAGAGCGGCGCCTTGGGGTCGAGGAGCATCGCTGCGGCACGCTCCGAGAGGGCCGTGAGGGCCGGCGCGATCCGGCCGAGTTCCTGGTGCGTCGCGAGCTCCTCCGGCAGCTCGCCCGGCCAGCTCGCGACGAGGCGGTCGGCCACGTCCGCTCGACCCGCGTCCACGGCGCCGAGGGCCACCGAGAGCCGCCCGTCCGCGGGGCCCGAACCGTCCAGCACCGACGCGAGCTTCTCGGCCAGCGTCCAGCGCCGGTAGGTGATCGCCCGCCGCACCGCCTCCTCGAGCGTCGCCTTCTTGAGCTTCGTGGGATCGAGCGCGGCGAGGTCGGCCATGCGGAGGAACGCGAGGTCGCTCGGCGAGAGCCCCGCGGCGTCGATCGGCCCCCGCGCTTCGCCCGACTTCTCGAGGGCGTGGCACTTCTTGAACTTCTTGCCGCTGCCGCACGGGCAGGGGTCGTTGCGCCCGACCTTGGGACCTTCGCTCCGCACCGTGACGGTCGCGACGAGCCGCGGCGCCTCCTCCTCGCCGAGCGCCGCGTCGAGCCCGCCGTCCCAGACCCGCACGACCTCCTCGGTGTCGAGCTTCGCGGCGTCGAAGTCGCGCTTGCTGCCGCGCGCCGAGAGCTCCGCCACGACCGGCTCGGTGAAGCCCGCGAGGGCCAGCTCCAGGTGTGCGCCGGTCGCGGCGTGGACCATCGTCGGCAGGCGCCGGGCCTGGCGTCGGATTCGCACGAGCCACGCCGGCGAGAGGGGCGAGGCGAGATCGAGCCGCGCGGTGGCGAGCCGCAGGAGGCAAGCTTCGACTTCCTCGGTGAGCAGCTCCTCGTCGACGAGGCGCCCGAGCATCGCCAGCCGATCGCCGACGCTCCCGGCGAGGAGGAAGGCCGCGAGGGCGGGCTCCTCGACGTCGGGCAGGATCGACGGCGCGAGCGCGATCGGGAGCGCCCCCTCGCTCGCGAGCGAGAACGCGAGGGCGAGCGTCGCGCGCTCGTCGGTCGCGGCGAGGGCCGCCTCCAGCGCTGCGCGCCGGGCCTCGGCGGGAGCGCTCCGCGAGAGCTCGCGGATGCCCGCTCGGTGGTGGGCCGTCCGCTGGGCGCGAAGGACGAGCTCGCTGGGGTCGGACAAGGCGACCGAGTATGACCCGCAGCGCAGCGGAGGCGAGGTCGACGGCGGCCCAGGCGCGGGCGCTCCTGCGAGGTCGCGCGCGCGCCCCGCCCGCTCTACGCTCGCGCACGTGGACGACCTGCCTCGCCTCACCGAGCCGCCGCTGCGCCTCCTCGCCCGCGCCGCGGGAGGCCGCGCGGCGGTGCGCGGCAAGCTCACCCGCCTCGCCCGCGCCCTCCGTGCCCTGACCGATCGCCGGCTCCTCGAGGCCCGCCTCGAGCGGCTGCGCCGGCTCGGCTACGTCGAGACCCCGCCGAGCCGTCTGCAGCTCGTCGTCGGCTCGATCGACATGCTCCGCTTCTGGATCAGCCCCGCGGCGGGCGAGTACTACGCCGAGCGCGGCATCCACTACGGATTCCATCAGGTGCTGCGGGTCCTCGAGGAGCCGGCCACGATGGTCGATCCGACCGGCCTCCTCGTGGAGCGGGACGTGATCATCGACCACCTGCTCCAGGTGACGCACGCCAACCCTGCCTACGATCTGCAGCTGCTCGAGGCGCACGAGGGCGGCCTCGAGGAGCTCGCGCGTCAGGTCGCGCTCGCGGCCGAGCGCCGGCACCCCAAGCAGTCGGAGCTCGAGGCCACGGTGGAGGATCCGGGCTACCACGCGCGGCTCGCAGGCTACGTCGCGGCGTTCCGCGCCGACCGCGGCGCCCGCCCGCCGCTCCGCGCGAACGTGAGCCGCCCGGCGTGGCAGGCGGTCGAGCGCACCTTCGGGACGCTGCCGGCGGCGCTCCGCTACGTCCGGCGCATGCCCAGCCGGCCGCTCCCCGCGGCCTGGCACGTGCTCACGGTGCGCCGCTTTCCCCTCGAGCTCGCCGAGCCCGAGGGGCCGGCGGCGATGGGCGCGCCCTCCCTCGCCTCCAGCGGCGCGGCGTAGGCAGCATGGAGCGTTCGGTCCTCCTCGAGCTGATGAGCGGTGGCCGCGGGCTGAGCGAGCGCCACCGCGAGGTCCTGCGGCACGCGATGCAGCTCATCGCCGAGCGCGGCTACCGCGGAGCGTCCCTCCGCGAGCTCGCTCGCCGCGTCGGCATGCGTCAGCCCTCGCTCTACCACTACTTCGAGAGCAAGAGCGAGCTCGTCGAGCAGATCATCCAGACCTTCGGCGTCGGCGGCAGCGCGAACGATCCGCCGCCGGAGTTCCCCCTGCCGAGCGAGCCCACCGACGCTCCGCAGGCGATCGCCGCGCTCGTCGCCTACCTGTACGACCACACCGACTGGCCGACCTTCGTGCGCTTCGTGTTCCAGCTCGCCTTCGAGGCGCCCGAGCACGCGCCGCGGCTGCGGGCGATGTTCACCGAGACCTCCGATCGCCTCTTCCGGGCCGCCGTGCGTCCGTGGGCCGAGCGCGGCGAGCTGTCCGAGGACGAGCTGGTGCACGTCTGCCGCATGGTCGCCAACGCGGTCGGGCTCGCGTACATGGAAGAGCGGCTGGTGTTCCCCGGCGAGCCGCGGCACGGCTGGCTCGGCGACTACGTCGCCTTCGTCGTCCGGTTCACCACCGAGGGGATCCTTCGAGCGCGGCGCGTGCCCTAGCGGCCCCCCTGAAGCGGGCTAGGGGGCTCCGCCCTCGCTCGCGAGATCGAAGAACTCGCGGGCGTGTCCGCCGGCCGGCACGCTCACCGTGCGGCTGTGCTCGACGCCGTCGCGATCGACGAGGCGCAGGCGCGCGCTTCCGGAGGGCACCTCGACGTCGCCGAGCGGCGTGGTGCCGAGCAGCCGGCCCCCTAGGTAGACCCGCGACCACGGGCGCGTGTTGAGCGAGAGCCGGCCCGGCGGCGCGGCGGGCGCTTCGTCGCGCGCTTCTTCGACGGGGCGCTCGCGTGCCGCCGCCGGCCGGCGCGGGCTCGGCGTCAGCTCGCCGATGAGGCGCACCCGCTCGCCTGCCCCGAGGACTACGGTGCGGTCCCACGGCTCGTGTCCCTCGAGCTCGAGGCGGACGCTCCACTCGCCGGCGTCGAGGAGGCCGAGCTCGAGCGGGGTCGTGCCGACGGCGCCGCGGTCCCCGAGCGTGACCGTCGCGCCCGGGGGCGTGCTGTCGAGAAACAAGGTGCCGGTCGTCACTGCAGGCACGGGCACGGCTTCGATCGGCGGCGGCTCGGGCGCCGCGGCGGGCGGCTCGGGCGCCGGCGGGGTCGGGGCCGGTCGGAGCGCGACCGCGAGCGCCGCGACGAGGGCTCCGATCACGAGGAGCGCGGCCAGCAGCCAGCCAGCACGGGGCGGCGCCGACCGTGCGCGCGCCACCGAGACTTCGGTCGCGTCGCCCGGCGTTGCGGGCGGCATCGCGGGCATCGCTGCGACCTGCTCGGTCGCGTTCGAGGGCAGGACCGGCTGTGGGACCTCCGCTTCCGAGGTCCCCTCCTTCGCCGGTGGGACCTGGATGCGCGTGTCGAGGCGCGGGCCCGCCTTGATCTCCTCGCGGAAGAGCTCGTTCATCCGCTCGCCGATGCGCGCCGTCGTCACGACCTCGCCCATCCTCGCGAGCTCCTGCTCGAGCGCGAGGCCGAACTCGGTCGCGCTCTGGAAGCGTTCGTCGCGCCGTTTCGCCGTCGCCTGCCGCACGATCGCGTCGAGCCGGGGCGAGATGCCGGCCGCGAGCGCCGAGGGCGCGGGCGCGGCCTCGTAGACGAGCGCCCGCATCGTGTCGAACTCGGTCTGCTTCTTGAACGGGTGGTGCCCGGCGAGGAGCTCGAGGAGCACGATGCCCAGGGCGAAGACGTCGGCCCGCGCGTCGAGCGGCTCGCCGAGGCACTGCTCGGGCGCCATGTACGCGAACTTGCCCTTGATCGTGCCGGCTTCCGTGCGGGTGCTGTGGCTCGCAGCCTTCGCGATGCCGAAGTCGAGGAGCTTCACGACACCGTCGAAGCTCACCATGACGTTCTGCGGCGAGACGTCGCGGTGCACGATGCCGAGCGGCTCGCCGGTGGACTGATCCACCGCGCGGTGCGCGTGATCGAGCGCATCGGCGACCTGCGCCACGATCTTCAGCGCGAGCGGGACCGAGAGTCCGCCGCGGCTCTTGGCCCGCCGCTGCACCCGCGAGAGCGGCATGCCATTCACCCACTCCATCGAGATGAAGGGCGCGCCCTCCTCCCGTCCGTAGGAGTAGACGTGGCAGATGTTGGGATGCGAGAGCTGCATCACCAGCCGCGCCTCGTCGGTGAACATGTCGACGAAGGTCCGGTCGTTCGCGACGTGCGGCAGGACACGTTTGACCACGACGAAGCGACCGGCGCGGCCGTCTTGCAGCTCGCGCGCAAGGAAGATCTCCGCCATGCCGCCGTACGCGATGCGCCCGAGCAGGTCGAACTTCCCGTAGCGTCCGACCGGAGAGAGGCCGACCAGCGCGCTCAGCGAGACGCGCCGTCCGCCGTGGCTCTCGACGACCTCGTCGGCGTCGTCGAGCTCGAGGACCGTCTCCTCGGCGGGCGGCGCACGACGCTCCTCGATGCCGTCCCACGGCGCGGGCTTGGCCGCCTCTTCGGGGGCAGGCTCCGCCGTGGCTTGCTCGAGCGCCGCGGCGAGGGCCTCCGAACTCCGGATGCGGGTCGGCTGCTCCGAGGCCTCGTCCGCTCGGGGACCGCCTGGAGGCGGGGAGCCGGCCGTCCGGTCGCTCGACATGGGCCGAGGACTATACCGCAACCCCTCGCTTGCCCAGGCTCCGCGCGCGGCCGTCACGCCCTCGTCGCCGGCCCCCCGGTGCCCGCGGAAGGCGCCGGAGCAGGCTCGGAGGAGGTCGGATCGGCGAACTCCGCGGGGATCTGTCCGGCGGAGCTGAGCCGCGCCGTCGACTCGCCGGCCCGCACCAGCGACCACCGCATCAGGGCCGGGGCCACGAGCTCGTTCACCGCGACGATGCCCAGCGTGAGGGCGCCGGCCTCCTCGCCGAACGAGGGGAACGTGCGGGCGAAGAGCAGCGAGAGCGCGATCGCGAGTCCCGCTTGGGGAATGAGGCCGAAGCCGCCCCAGCGCTGCACGCTCTCCGGGGCGCCGGCGATCTTCGCGGCGAGGTAGGTCCCCGACCAGAGGCCGAGGGCCCGGCCGACGATCAGCACCAACGCGGGCAGCGCCACCTGCGGCAGCACGTCGAGGTGGATCGAGGCGCCCGCGACGGTGAAGAAGAGGATGTAGACCGGCAGCGAGGCGTGCTCGAAGGCAGCCCGGAGGCGGTGGCCCGCCCGCGCCACGTTCTCCACGAACATGCCCGCCCCGAGCATCAGGAGCAGCGGATCGAGGTGCACGCGCCGGGCGATCTCGGCGACGACGAGGCAGGTCGCGAGGACGAAGAGGTCGAGCCCACGCTCGCCGACGAGGCGCATCCAGAGCGCGAGGAGGCCTCCGACGAGGGTGCCGATGCCCAGCGACCCGAAGAGCTCCCAGCTCACGTTCGCGGCGGTCTCGCCCGGGTTGGAGGTCCCCGAGAGCACCGCCTGACAGATCGCCGAGACCACCGCGAAGAGCACGATCACCACGAGGTCCGCGAGCACGACGACGCCGAGCACCGTGCGCGCCACCGGTCCGTCGGCGCCAGTCTCGGCGCGGATCGCCACGACCACCGCCGGCGATTGGGCGACGACGACGACGCCCACGACCGCCGAGACCAGCAGCGCCTGTCCGACCGGCATGTCGGCGAGGAAGGAGAGTTCGCTCCGCACGAGGAACGTGAGCGCGCCGAGCAAGGCCGCGGTGCCGAGCACTGCGATGGCCGAGATCCAGGCGATCGAGCGCAGCAGCGGCCGCATCGCCTGGAAGTCCATCTCCGAGCCGGCGGTGAGCGCGATGAGCGCGATCGCCACACCGTTCACGAGGCCCATCCCCGAGACGGTGTGCGCCGGCAGGAAGTCGAGGAGCGCCGGGCCCGCGAGCATCCCGGTCGCGAGGTAGCCGGTCAGCTTGGGCAGGCCGATCAGCGCGACGAGCCGCCCCATGAAGAGCGCGGCGAGCAGCACGAAGCCCACGCCGACGGTCAACCCTGCGGCGCGCAGGCGCAGGTCATCCTCGGCGCCGCCGAGCGAGGTCGAGGCCTGCATCAGCCCGAGGACGGCGACGAGCAGCACGACGCGGCGGACCGTGTTCACGGCTCCTCCCGTCCGGCGCTCGCAGGCGGGTCCTGATCCGGCCGCGCGCGCAGCTCCGCTTCCCGCCGTTCGATCACCACGTAGCCGTCCTCTTCCGGTGCCTTCGGGGCTTCGGGCCCCGGGCGCGGGAGCGCGAAGCGAACGAGGACCTCCGCGACGATCGATCCGCCGATCACCGCCGTGACGATCGCCTGGATCGCCTGGCTCTCGTAGAGGGTCTGCGCCGCCACGACGAGCGCGATCGCGAGCTGGCCCATCGGCGCGAGGACGAGCTCGCGGTCCGGTGTCGTGGCGAGCGACTCGGGCCGGGCGGATGCCGGCAGGCGCCGCGCCAGCTGCGCGCCGAGGGCACGGCCCGCGAGCCGTGCGGCGACGAACGCCACGAGCAGCATCCAGCCGAGCGGGGCGCCGATGTGCCAGAGGGCTCCAGCGATGGTGAGGAACACGAGGTAGATCGGACGCTCGAGGCGGGTGAACGCCGCCTCGAAGGCGGCCTTGTCGCCGCCCGGGAAATTGCGCAGCACGAGGCCGGCGAGGAAGCAGACCACGAGCGGCGAGATCGAGGCGTAGCCGGCGAGCCCGGCGGTGAACGCGACCGAGCCGAGCAAGAGCGAGATCCGCTCGCCGGTCGACTCGGCGGTCAGCAGCGCGAAGTGCACCACGAGGCCGAGGGTCGCGGCCATCCCCAGCGTCACGAAGAGCCAGCCCACGCCCGGCAGCTGCCAGTCGTGATCGTGGGTCGGCCGCAGCCACGCGGACAGGATGACGAGCGCGAGGACGCCGAAGACGTCGTCGAGCACTGCGATGGTCGCAGCCAGACCGGGACGCCCCTCGCCGCGCGGCTCCACGCGGGCGCTCACGACCGGCGCGGAGAGGGCGCCGGCGAGGCCGATCAGGCACGCATCGCGCGCGAGCGTCTGCCATCCGCTCCCCGTCGCGAGCGCCTCGTGCTCCACGAGGCCTGAGCCCCAGAGGAGCGCGCCCGCGGCGGCGGTGACGAGGACGAACGGAAACGAGGTGAGCAGGAGGACGACCGAGCCCGTGCCCCGCGGGACCTGCTCCATCGAGCGGGCCTCGAACTGAAAGCCGGTGTGGAAGCCGATCCAACCGAGCCCGAACTGGAGCAGCGGGGTGATCGAGCCGAGGACCCGATCGCTGAGGACGTCCACGCCGGGCGCGTGCAGGAGTAGCCCGAGCAAGGCGAAGGGCAGGCCGCTCGCGGCGATGTGCGTGACGCCGAGGCGCTCCTCGAGGCGTCGCACCCCGGGCTGACCGACGAGCCACGCGAGCGCGAGGAGGCCGAGCAATCCGAGCAGGGTCCGCAGCACCTCGCTCGGCGTCGGCTCGGCCGCGGGGGGCTCGGGGGCCGCCTCCGGGTTCGCGGACGACGCAGCGGGGACGCTGCCCGCGTCGCCGCCGGCCGGGCCGCTCTCCTCGCGCCCCACGGCCGCGTCGAGCCCGCCCGCGTCGAGCTCGCCCGCGTCGAAGGCGCCCGCGTCGAAGGCGCCCGCGTCGAGACCGCCTCCGTCGATGCCCGGGGTGCCGCCGTCGACGCTGCCCGCCTCGACGCTGCCTGCGCTGGTCCCGGCGTCTGCGTCGCGGCGACCGGCCCCCGCTTCGGGGACCCCGGCGTCGGCCGCGGCGCCTGGGGCACCGGGCGCAGGCGCCGGAGCGGGCCCCGGCGGCTGCGCACCCGCTTCGGCCGCCAGCACGGCCAGGAGCAGCGCGCACCAGCCCGCCCCGAGGGCAGCCGCCGTCCGCGACACGGCGGCTCAGCTCGCGCGGCGCGCGAGGTAGTCGATGAGGTCGATCTTCGTGACCACGCCGACGATGCGCTGCTCGTCGGTGACGATCGCCATGCGGGCGCCGCCGAGCAGGCTCTGCAGGTTCTCGATGCTCGTGCGGGGCGAGCAGGTCGCGTAGTCGCTCTCCACGATGCCGCCGATGGCCGAGTCGAGCGAGTGCTCGCCCGAGACGAGGTAGCGGAGCAGGTCGACCTCCGCGACCGCGCCGATCAACGCGCCGCCCTCGCTCGCCGGGGCGACGACCGGCAGCTGGCTGATGCCGTGGGCCTTCATCCGGCCGATCACGTCGCGCACCCGGTCGTGGGGCGAGGCGGTGATGATCTCCTCGGACTTGCTCTTGAGGAGCTCCTGCACGACGCCGAGGCCGGTGTTCTCGAGGAAGCCGTTCTCGCGCATCCAGTCGTCGTTGAAGATCTTGCTCAGGTACTTCGCCGCGCTGTCGGCCAGCACCACGAGGATGTTCTCCCTCTTCTGCGTCTGCCGCGCGTACTTCAGCGCGCCGGCCACCGCCGCGCCGCAGCTGCCGCCGACGTAGAGCCCCTCGAGCCGCACGAGCTCGCGGGTCGTCAGAAAGCACTCCTTGTCGTCGACCCGCACGATCTCGTCGAGGATCTTCAGGTTGATCGTGCTCGGGAAGAAGTCCTCGCCGATGCCCTCGACCTTGTAGGTGAAGGGCTTGGTGACGCGGCCCGACTTCACGAAGTCGTAGTAGAGCGAGCCGACCGGATCGACGCCGACGATCTGGATCCCGGGCTTCCTCTCCTTGAGGTACTTGCCGGTCCCGCTGATCGTGCCGCCGGTGCCGAGCCCGGCGACGAGCACGTCGAGCTCGCCGCCCGTCTGCTCCCAGATCTCCGGCCCGGTCGAGCCGTAGTGACCCGCGGGGTTGTCGAGGTTGTGGTACTGGTTCGAGTAGAAGCAGTTGGGGGTCTCGGCCGCGAGCCGCTTGGCGACCTGGTAGTACGAGCGCGGGTCGTCGGGCTCGACCGCGGTCGGGCAGACGACGACCTTCGCGCCGAACGCCTTGAGCGAGGAGATCTTCTCCTGGCTCATCTTGTCGGGCATCACGAAGATGCACTTGTAGCCACGCACCGCCGCGGTCATGGCCAGCGCCGCGCCCGTGTTGCCGCTCGTCGCCTCGATGATCGTTCCGCCCGGCTTCAGCTCCCCGCGCCGCTCGGCCTCGTCGACCAGGTGCAGCACCATGCGGTCCTTCATCGAGCCCGCGGGGTTCAGGTACTCGCACTTGACGTAGATGTTCGCCGGCACGTCGGCGCCGAGGCGGTTGAGCTTGACGATCGGGGTGTGGCCGATGGCGCCGAGGATCGAGGGCAGGGCGCCCTTCATCAGGGAGGTCGTCGTCATGGGGTCTCCGGGGGCTCCGTCGTGGAGCGTGCGCGGCACCGCGGCCGGCCGGCGACTCTTATCCGAGCCGTCCCGCGCCGCCATGTGTCTGTGAGGTTTCGCGGCCGTCCCGCGCCGCGCCGAGGCAAAGGAAACATCGTCTGCATCGCTCTTGACCATAGCCGGTCGCGATCCGCAGAATTCCGGCCCCAGGAACCGAGCGCCCGTTGGTCCAGAAGAGTCTCCTCCTCGTCGACGCCGATCCGCGCTCGCTGCGCGTGCTCGACGTCAGCCTCCGCACCGCGGGCTACGAGCTCGCGTCGTGCGGGGACGTCGAGGCGGCCCTCGCACGCATCGCAGCCTCGCCCCCCGATCTGCTCCTGCTCGACACCCGGCTCCCCGGCGCTTCCGGCTTCGAGCTCGTCGAGGCGGTCCGCAAGAACCCCGCCTCGGAGCGGATGCCCATCATCATCCTCTCCAGCGACACGAGCGTGGAGAGCAAGGTGCGCGGCCTGAAGCTCGGGGTCGACGACTACCTCACCAAGCCGATCTACCTCAAGGAGATCCTCGCCCGGATCCAGCTCGCGCTCTCCCGCGTCGAGCGCGACTCGCTCGCCCGGCGCGGGCCGAGCGGCAAGACCCGCCTCACCGGCTCGCTCGCCGACATGGGGATCGTCGACCTGCTGCAGACGATCGACCTCGGCCGCAAGAGCGGCGCGCTCGAGCTCCGCGCCGGAGACCGGCGGGGCGAGGTGTCCTTCCGCGAAGGGCAGGTCCTCGACGCCCGGCTCGGTCCCCTCCGCGGCGAGCGGGCCCTCTACCGCATGCTGCTCTGGAGCGACGGGGAGTTCGCCATCGACTTCCGCGGCGTCACCGACGCGCAGCGGGTCGCGGTCCCGACCCAGGGCCTGCTCATGGAGGGAATGCGCCGGCTCGACGAGTGGAGCCGCCTCACTGCGCGCCTGCCTCCGCTCGATGTCCCGCTCGACGTCGACGTGTCCGCGCTCCGCGACCGACTCACGGAGGTGCCCGACGAGGCCAACCCCCTGCTCTGCCGGATCGACGGACGCCGCTCGGCGCTCGCGGTCCTCGACGCGACCGAGGCCGACGACCTCGTCACGCTCGACCTCCTCGCGACGCTCTGTGAGGGTGGGATCCTGCGGCCCGTCGGGGCGGTTCAGGATCGTGCGAGCCCTGACGGCGGCGCGCTGCACGCGCCCGGGCCGCGCACGTCTGGGCAAACCACCACCGCCGCCGCCGCCCCGCCCGCAGGGGCGGCCCTGCCGGCCGCGAAATCTGGACAGGAGCCCTCCAGCACATCGGCGCAGACTGTGTCGCCCACCGGCGGCACGGCGCCTGCTTCCGAGCCGACATCGGCCCCGAGCGGGCGCGAAGCCGTGACGAAAGTTGGTCCGGCGAGCTTCCCACCTCCGGCCTCCACCCCCAAGAGCACGCTCATCGGTCTGGGCTTCGACCCGGCCACCCTCCTGACGGCCGTCGGCGCATCGAGCGCCGGGGGCCCCCGACCTCCCGGCCCCGCCAGCGACGACGAGGATCCCATGTCGAAGAAGAAGCGCAAGAACCGCAGCGGCTCCGAACAGCGCGACAGCCAGACGGGCGCTCCGGCGAGCGCCGAGCTTGCCCGAAAGCAGGAGCCCGCGCGCCACGACGAGGCGCCCACGCGTGCCGACGCCTCCGGAGAGGGCAACGTCATCCAGTTCCCCGCCAAGCGCTCCCTGCCGCCGGCCGCGAACGACGACGACGGCGATGCGGACGAGGGCGCCGAGTCGATGCCGCCGCGCGCCTCGAGCGCCCCCGAGCGCCGCTCCTCGCCCGAGCTGGGCGCCGCCGCGCAGGGGCGGGCTCCGCAGGCCGACGACGACGGCCTGCCCGCCGCCATCCCCGAGGGGACGCGCCGCGACGAGAAGCGCCGCAAGAAGGGCGGCCCGGGCGCGGGCCCCGCGCTCGCCGACGACCCGTCGAGTGAGGACTTCTTCCGCGGCAGCGCGCCGCCGCCGGTCGATGACGACTTCTCCGACCTCTCGACGGGCCTGCCCTCGATGGGCAAGGAGTCGAAGCAGTGGATGTACCGAACCTTCGGGATCTTCGCGGTCTTCGCCGTGGCGATCGGGGGGTACTGGTACTACCACAACGTTCACCTGCCCCAGCCCGTCGAGATCGGGACCGCGCGGCGCTCCATGCCCTCGCTGCCGCCGCCGAGCGCGACCGCGACGGCCGCGGCGGCTCCAGCCGAGGCGCCCGAGGCCAGCCCGCCCGAGGCGGTGGTCGAAGCGGCGCCCGTCGAAGGGGCCGTCGAGGCGCCGCCCGAGGTCGCGGCGGCCGAGCCAACCGAGGTAGCGCCGGTCGAGGCAGCGCCGGTCGAGGCCGCGCCGGTCGAGGCCGCGCCGGTCGAGGCCGCGCCGGTCGAAGCGGCGCCTGCCGCGGCGGCCGCGGGCGAGAGCTACGCCAGCGTGCTCGCGGAGGCCGAAGCCGCGCGCCGGCGTCCCTCGACCGCCATCCCGCTCTACGAGCGGGCGATCGAGCTCGACCCGAACGGCATCGAGGCGCTCTCGCAGCTTTCCTACCTGCTCATCAACCGCGGCCGCGGGGACGACATCCGCCGCGCCGCCGGGTTCGCCGAGCGCGCCACCGGTCTGGCCCCGTCCGACTCGCTCGCGTGGCTCGTCCTCGGCGTCGCCCGCGAGACCCTCGGCGACCGCGCTGGCGCCCGCGCCGCGTACCGCGCCTGCGTCGAGCAGGGCGAGCCTGGCCGCTGGCAGAACGAGTGCCGGCCGCACGCGCGCTGAGCCGCGCGCCGCGCGTTCGTCGCGGTCCCCGTGCCCGGCGAAGCGGCTGACGTGCCCCGGCTGCGCGCCGAGCACGTGGCCCTCGCTGCGGCCCTCGCGCTCGTGGCCTACGGCCTCGGCCGCGGCCGTGACGTCGAGCCCGCTCCGCCCGCCGTCGCCGCGCCCGAGGAGCCTCCTTCGCCTCCGGCGCCCCCGCCCCTCGCGCTCGCCCCGGACCCGCTGCCCGCCGAAGCGTTCCGCGAGCCGAGTCCACCGGTCGCGCATCCCCGGCCGTCGGTCGATCCGTGTGAGGACGTGGCCGACGCGCCCGTGCCGAGCCGCCCCACGTTGAACGAGCTCGTGGCCGTGCGCGCCGCCGAGCTCGACGACCGGGTGCGGGACGCGCTGCGCCGCGAGGACGCGAGCCCCGAGCTTCGCGCGGGGCTCCTCGGAGCGCTGGCGCCGACGTCCGAAGAGCCTGCGCTCGCCGACCTCGCCCGGGCTCCGGACCGTCACCACGGCGGCTTCGACCACCTCACCGCGGTGCTCTCCGTCCTCGCGTGGCAGGCGCTCGCGGCCCACGACACGCGCCGCGCTCGGGCCCTCGCGCTCCACGCGGGCCGCCTCGCGCCCGACGATCCGCTCCCCCGGCTCGCGCTCGCGCTCATCGCCGAGGCGGACGAGGATCCGGCCGCCGCCCGTGAGGCGCTCGCCGAGGCCTTCCGCATCGAGCCCGACGAGCCGGCGATCGCGCTCGCCTACGCCCGCCGAATGCGCCACCGGACCGAGCTGCCCGCGGCGCTCGACGCGCTCGACCACTACCTCGCCGCGTACCCCGAGGACACGCAGCTCGCGCGCCTGCGGGCGCGGCTCCTGCTCCGCCTCGAGGCGATGCCGGCGAGCACGTCGCTCTCCTCGCGCGGCGTGACCGTCCTCGCGCCTTCGTCCGTGCCGCGCCGCACGATGGAGGAGGTGCTCGCGCAGACCGACGCGGCGCTCGGCGCGGCGGCGCGGCTGCTCGGGGTTCCCCGCCGACCCGAGCTGAGCGTCTTCGTGTACGCCCGGCACGCCGACCTGCTCCGTGCGAACTGCGCGCAGCCGTGGGTGGGCGCGCTCTACGACGGAGCCCTCCACGTCGACGCCGAGCGACTCGCCGTCGGCCGAGAGGCCCTCACGTCGCTGCGTCACGAGGCGCTGCACGCGTCCTTGCACGGCGCGCTCGAGGAGACGTCGGTGCGCCGCTCCGCGCCGCCGACTTGGCTCGACGAGGGCCTCGCGCAGTACTTCGCGCCGGAAGAGCCGGGACCCGAGCGGAGCTTCGCGCTGATCGCCCGGGAGCGGACCTACGTGCCCCTGCCGTCGATGAACGGTGCGTTCCTGGTCATCGACGACCCGCGCGATGCGGGCCTCGCCTACCACCAGGCGCTGCTCATGGTGCGCTGGCTCGTCGAGCGACGCGGCGAGCGCGGCATCGCCGAGGCGGTCCGCTGGCTCGCCGAGGGCGGGGCGCCCGAGCGGGTGCTCGAGGGCGTCGGCGCGCCGCTCGACGGAGAGACGCTGATCGCCTTCGCCGGGCGCGCCGCGCCGCCGCGATGACGGGGGCCCGCGGCCTCGGGTAGAGTCCCTCCGTGATCCAGATCTTCGGCACCGCGAAGTGCAAGCAGACCCGGGCCGCCGAGCGCTTCTTCAAGGAGCGCGCGATCTCCATCCACTCGATCGACCTCGCCATCAAGGGGCCGAGCAAGGGCGAGCTCGAGAGCGTGGCGCGCGCGGTCGGCGGGATGAAGGCCCTCTTCGATCCGGCGAGCCCCCGCGCGAAGGAGAAGGGCCTGCACGTCGCGGCGCCGACCGAGGCGCGCCTCCTCGAGCTCTTCCTCGAAGAGCCGCGTCTGCTCCGCACCCCGATCGTCCGCGACGGCGCCGAGGCCGCCGTCGGTGAGGCCGCCGCGGTCTGGAAGAAGTTCGCCGAGCGCGCCAAGGGCCGCTGAGGCTGCAGATTCTTGCTACACCTCCGCGGGTGAGCGACACGAAGGATCGACCGTACATCGGCGGCCAAGCCCTCATCGAGGGCGTGATGATGCGATCGCCGCGAGGCGTGGCGATCGCGGTGCGCCGGCCCGACGGCAGCATCGTCCTCAAGGACGAGAAGCTCCCGAGCGAGACGAGCGGCCTCCGCAAGGTGCCGCTCCTGCGCGGGGTGATGCAGCTCGGCGAGGCCTTCTCGCTCGGCTACCGCGCGCTGCAGTTCTCCGCCGAGCAGCAGATGACCGAGGAGGAGAAGAAGAGCGCTGCGGGTGGCTCCTCGCTCGCCGGCCTGATCTCCATCGTGTTCGCGATGGGCCTCTTCGTCGCCCTGCCGCAGGGCCTGTCGACCGGTCTCTTCTCGCTCCTCGGCGTGCCGGTCGAGCTCGGCAGCTGGCAGTTCCACGCGCTCACCGGCTGCTTCAAGCTGCTCGTCGTGACGGGCTACCTCGCGCTCGTCTCGCTGCTCCCCGACATGCGCCGCGTGTTCCAGTACCACGGGGCCGAGCACAAGACGATCTACGCGTGGGAGGCCGGACAGGAGCTCACGGTCGCGAACGTGCGGGCCCAGTCCACGCTGCACCCGCGCTGCGGCACGACGTTTCTCCTCACCGTGGTGATCGTCTCGGTCGTGCTCGGCGCGGTGCTCGTGCCCATCGTGCTGCCCTCCGCGACCGGCTTCACCGGGCAGCTGACCGTGCTCGCGTTCCGGCTGTCCCTGCTGCCCGCCATCGCCGCGGTCAGCTACGAGCTGCAGCGCTTCAGCGCCCGCTACTGCACCACCGGGCCGCTGCGCGTCGTGCTCTACCCGGGCTTCCTCTTCCAGAAGATCACCACCCGCGAGCCCGACGACGCGCAGATCGAGGTCGCCATCGCGGCGATGGAGGGCGCGGCGACCCGGGAGCGCGAGAACCCGGCCGAGGAGCGGCTGCGATCGTTCGCCTCGTTCGACGAGGCGCACGCCGCGCTCGCGGTCCGCTGAGGGATGCTCCCCGCGGCCAAGCTCGACGCGCTCGCCGCGCGGTTCCGCGAGATCGAGGAGCTGCTCTGCGTCCCCGAGGTCATCGCCGACCCGAAGCGCTACGTGCTGCTCCGCCGCGAGCACGGTGAGCTCGAGCGGCTCGCGGCGGCGTGGGCCGAGCACCGCGCGACCGAGCGTGCCCTCGTCGAGGCCGAAGGCGCGCTCTCGGACCCCGAGCTGCGAGAGCTCGCCGAGCTCGAGCTCGACGCGCTCCGCGAGAAGCGCACGGGGCTCGAGAAGGAGCTCGAGGAGCTGCTCCTGCCCCGCGACCCCAACGACGCGCGGAGCACGATCCTCGAGATCCGCGCCGGCACCGGCGGCGAGGAGGCCGCGCTCTTCGCCGCGGATCTGTTCCGCATGTACGGCCGCTACGCCGAGCGGGTCGGCTGGAAGGTCGAGCTGCTCTCGAGCAGCGAGGCGGCGGCCGGCGGCATGAAGGAGATCATCGCGCTCGTGAGCGGCCCGAACGTGTACTCACGCCTCCGCTTCGAGAGCGGCGTGCACCGGGTGCAGCGGGTGCCGGCGACCGAGGCGCAGGGCCGCATCCACACCTCGACCGCGACGGTCGCGGTGCTCCCGGAGGCCGACGAGGTCGACGTCGAGATCGACGACAAGGATCTCGAGATCTCCATCGCCGCCTCGGGCGGTCCGGGCGGACAGGGCGTGAACACCACGAACAGCGCGGTGCAGATCCTCCACCGGCCGAGCGGCATCATCGTGAAGTGCCAGGACGAGCGCTCGCAGATCAAGAACAAGGCGCGCGCGCTGAAGGTCCTCCGTGCACGCCTGCTCGAGCGGGCCCAGACCGCGGAGGCCGAGCGCATCGCGGGCGAGCGGCGCGGCATGGTCGGCTCGGGCGAGCGCAGCGAGAAGATCCGCACCTACAACTACCCGCAGAACCGCGTCACCGATCACCGGATCGGCCTGACGCTCCATCAGCTCGATCAGATCGTCGACGGAGGGCTCGACGAGCTCGTCGGCGCGCTCCGCGCCCACCACCAGGCGGCGCTGCTCGCGGCAGAGAGCCAGGCCTGATCAGGGCCGCCAGGTGATCAGCAGCTCGCAGCGCTCGCCGCCCTTGGCCCGGCACGCGACCTCGCTGCCCTCGACACCCTTGCCGCCCGAGAGCTCGACCGACTGCTCCGCCCAGCCGAGCACGCTCAGGCAATGCACGCGGTGCGGCGTCGCGAAGTCCACGATGCGCAGCGTCCCGCCGCGGCGCCCGTCCTTGATCGCGAACGACGCCTCGAGCCGGCCCGAGTCGTAGTGCACGTCCCAGAGCCGCGAGGAGCGGCCGAGGATGAATTCCGGTGAGCCGAGCACGTAGAAGAGGCGGTACAGCGTCGGCAGGTTCGAGCGCGCGGCGAAGCGGCCGAGGTCCTTCACGAGCGCGAGGTCGCCCTTGCCGTAGTGGCGATCGATCGACTCGCAGAGATCGACGAAGAGGTCGAAGGGGACCCACGCGTGGGGCAGCACGCGGGCCTCGAGCAGCTGGCGGTTCTCCGGGCGGAGGCGCTCCTTCACCGCGCGGACGCCCTCCTCGCCGGCGGTGTCCCGGACCCACTTCACCCGCGCCGTGATGGCGCTCCCTTTCACATGGCTGACCACGTGCCTCCGGCGAGGGTAGCCCAGGGCCGAGGCGGCCGACAGCCCGTTGTGAGGCGCTCAGAATTCGCTGGCGAAGGGGACCGCCGGAGTGCCCTCGGCGCCGGTCGCTCGTCGCTCGCGTCGCCGAGGCCGGCGGCTCGCCGACCGAGACGCCTCGGGCGCGTCGGCCTCCGCGGCCTCGAGCGGTTCGTCCACGCCGACCTCATCGGGCGCCGCTGCCTCGGGCGCGGCCGCCTCGGGGGCCGCCGCCTCGGGCGTCGCCGGGCTCGCTGCTCCCTCGGCGGTCGCGGGGTCGGAGGGCGGAGCGACGGAAGGCGGGGCCGCTGCGGGGGCCGAGGGCGCGACCGGGACGGAGGTGGGCGCTGCGGCCTCGGGCGCGCTCGCTGCGCTTCGGACCGGCAGCGGGCTCGCGACCACGGTGTCCTCGGACATGCGGGCCCGCAGCAGATAGCCGCCGCCAGCGAGGCCACCGATCACGAGGAGCGAGGCCGCGGCCACGAGCAGATACGGCGCCTTGGTCGCGGGCCTCGCCGCGACGGGCGAGGCCATCGAAGGCTGCGAGAGCAGCTGGCTCGGCGTGCCGACGGCGATGCTCGAGACGGGCGCCGGGGCGGGGGTGGGGCTGCCTGCGGCCGCCAGCGCTGCCGAACCCGAGGCCCTTCCGTCGCTCGCGAGCGATCCCGCGCTGCTCTTCGATTCGAGGCCTGCCGCGCTCACGGTCAGGGTCAGCAGCACCTCTTCGCTCGGCGGCCGGGGAGCGTCGCTCGCCGGACCGACCTGCGCGCTGACCGCCGAGGGCAAGGAGCGCCGTTCCTTCTCGAGCTCCTCACCCACGGCCGCCTCGATCAGCTCGGCGAGCGCGCTCGGCTCGACGAGGGCCGCGCTCGGCACCGCCTCGGTGAGCGCGCGCCGCATCTCCTGCGCGGTCGCGAAGCGCTCGGCGGGGTCCTTCGCGAGGGCCTTGAGGACCACGCGATCGAGCGCGGGGCTGACGTCGGGCGACCACGTGCTCGGCGGATCGATCTGCGGGCTCCGGACCATCTCGAGCAGCTCGAGGTCGTCCTTGCCGCCGAAGAGGCGGCGCATCGTCAGCATCTCCCAGAGCACGATGCCGAGCGCGTACACGTCGGCCCGGCGATCGACCGGGCGACCGAAGGCCTGCTCCGGGGGCATGTAGCGGAGCTTGCCCTTGAGCATCGCGCCCTGGGTCTGCTGCGAGCTGCTCGCGGCCTTCGCCACCCCGAAGTCGATCAGCTTCACCTGGCCGTCGCGGGAGAGCAGCACGTTCTGCGGGCTCACGTCGCGGTGCACGACGCCGAGCGGCTGGCCGCCCTCGCCGCGCAGCTCGTGGGCGGCGTGGAGCCCGGCGAGCGTCTGCAGCGCGATGGAGACGGCGAGGTCGACCTGGGGCCGGCGGCGGCGCTTGCTGAGCGCGAGCAGGAGCTGCGCGAGGGCGCAGCCGTGCACGTACTCCATGACCATGAAGTGGGCGCCGCTGGACTCGCCGAGCTCCTCGACGTGCACCACGTGGGGGTTCTGGATGCGCGCCTGCAGCAGCGCCTCGTCCACGAACATCCGGACGAAGTCGGGATCCTGGGCGAGGTGCTCGTGCACGACCTTGATCGCGACGTGGCGGGCGAAGCCGGCCGCGCCGCGCTTGGTCCCGAGGAAGAGGGTCGCCATGCCGCCCGCGCGGAGCTTGGCCACGATGTCGTAGCCGCCGACCGTTTCTCCGACGCGAAGCACGGCCGAGAGCTTACGGCCGATCGCCCCGGGATCGCCAGCCGGTGGCTCGGCCGTTCAGTCCCGGTCGCCCTCGTACATCCCCTCGATGTCGCGGGCGAAGGACTCGGTGACCTTCTTGCGCTTGATCTTCAGGGTCGGGGTGAGCTCCCCCGTGTCGATGCCGAGCGCTCGGGCAGGGAAGACGAACTTCTTGATCTGCTCGACCCGCGCGAGCTTCTCGTTCGCGGCGTCGACCGCCCGCTGCACCTCGGCGCGGACCTCCGGGCTGGTGCGCGCCTCGCCGCTCAGGCCCTTGTCGTCCATCCAGCGCTTGCACGCGTCGGCGTCGAGCCAGAGCAGGGCGGTGAGGTACTTCCGGCGGTCGCCGATCACCACGGCCTCCGCGACGAGGCGGCACTCCTTGATGGCCGCCTCGATGTTCTTCGGCGTGATGTTCTTGCCGCCCGCGGTGATGAGGATCTCCTTCTTGCGGCCGGTGATCGAGAGGAAGCCATCGGCGTCGAAGGCGCCGAGGTCGCCCGAGCGGAGCCAGCCGTCCTCGGTGAGGTACTCGCGGGTGGCCTCGGGGTCCTTGTAGTAGCCGGCGAAGACGTTCTTCCCCTTCACGAGGATCTCGCCGTCCTCGGCGATCTTCACCTCGACCCCCGGCATCGGGACGCCGACCGAGCCGAGCTTCGTCTTGCCGCGGAGGTTGAAGCTGGTCGGCCCGGTGTCCTCGCTCTGGCCGTAGATCTCCTGCACGACGAGGTCGAGGCTCGCGAAGAGCTCGAGCACGTCCTTGCCGATCGGCGCGGCGCCCGAGACGAGGGTGATCGCCGCATCGAGGCCGAGGGCCTGCTTGAGGGTCGAGAAGACCGCGCGGTCGGCGAGGCGGTGCTGCACCGCGAGCAGTCCCGAAGGCTCCTCACCCCGCATGCGGAGCGCCGAGACCTGGGCGCCGACGCCGCGGGCCCAGGCGGCGACGCGGGCCTTGACGCCGCTCGCCTGCCCGAGCTTGCTGCGGATGGCCGACGCGAAGCGCTCCCAGACCCGCGGCACGCCGAAGAAGAGGTTCGGGCGCACCTCCTTGAGGTTGTCCGCCAGCTTGTCGAGCGACTCAGCGAAGTAGACGATCCCGCCCGAGCTGATGGGCCCGTGGATGCTCGCCATCTGCTCGGCGATGTGCGAGAGCGGCAGGTAGCTGAGGATCCGCCCGCGCTCGACCATGCCGGCGACCTCGACGAGCGAGCGGGCGGTCCACGCGAGGTTCTCGTGCGTGAGCATCACCGCCTTCGGCGGTCCCGTCGTGCCCGAGGTGTAGATGAGCGTCGCGAGGCCCCCCGGCGCGATCGACGCGAGGCGCTCATCGAGCTCGCGTTCGGTCTCGGCGTCGCCGCGGGCGAGGAAGTCCTCCCACGACATCGTCCCCTCGACCTTCGGGCCGCGCATCACGACGACGTGCTTGAGGTGCCGCCGGTCCTTGCGGAGCACCTCGATCTTGCGGGCCTGCTCGGCGTTCTCGACGAGGACGAGGGGCGCCTCGCTGTGATCGAGGATGTAGGCGATCTCCTCGGGCGAGCTGGTCGTGTAGATGCCCGCGGGGGCGCCGCCAGCGGCCATCGTCGCGAGGTCGAGGATCACCCACTCGGGGCGGTTGAAGCCGAGGATCGCGGTGATCTGTCCGGGCTGGAAGCCGAGCGCGACGAGCGCGCGCGCGGCCTGGCGCACCTCGGCGGCGTACTGCGCGTAGGTGTGCTCCTTCCAGACGCCGAAGGACTTCACGAGGTAGGCGGGCGCCTCGGGGGTGGCGCGGGCGCGGTCGAAGAGACGCTGGGGGATGGAGTCGAAGGCCACGGACACCTCGCGGGGGCGCGGGGCGCCTCGCCCCGCGTTGGCCTTCTAGATCACGGCTCCTCCTTCGGCCACGCGGCGGATCTCCCTCGGGAGCAGGGGTGCGCTCGCCCTTTCGTGGCCTCCTATCCTGGGCTCTCGTACCCTCGACGCATGGTGCGCTGGCTCCGCTCGCTCGTGCCGCCCGGGACCGGCGCCGCCGCGCTCGAGGGGGGACCTGCCGACGCCGCGGTCACGCTCGTCACCGGGACCGCGCTCACCGCGTGGGCGCTCGCCTACGAGGCCTCGGCGCTCTACCTGTCGCTCCTGCAATCGGTCTTCGTCGGCATGCAGGTCGCGCAGCCCGTCGGCGCCTGGCTCGTGCAGCGGATGCCTGGCCGCGCCCTGCCGATCGGCGCGGTGCTGGTCTCGCGCCTGAGCTGGCTCGTGATGAGCGCGGCGGCGCTCGCCGAGGCGCCGAGCGAGGTCGTGTTGCCACTGCTCTTCGCCGTCGCTGCGCTCTCGGCGCTCGCGAACGTGATCCGCGAGAACGCCGTCGGGACCTGGCTGGGCGACATCGTCCCGGCGCACGCGCGGGGGCGCTTCTTCGCGCAGCGCAGCCGCGTCGGCGTCGTGTTCGCTTCGCTCGCCTCGTTCCTCATGGCGTCGCTCTTCGACGGACACCTCGGCCCCCGCGCGCTCGCCGGCCTCGCCGCGGTCGTCGCCCTGCTCGGCCTCGTCAGCGCCGGGCTCCTTGCCCGCATGCCGCCGCCGCACCCGCCGCCGGCCTCGCCGACCACGCTGCGCGACGCGTGGGCCGAGCCGGCCGTGCACCCCTACGTGCACTACCACCTCGCCTACGCCTTCGCCCTCTCGCCCGGGCTCGCGTTCTTCTCCTACTGGGTGCTCGATCGGAATGGCGGCACCTTCTTCGCGCTCTCCGCGCACGCGCTCCTGCTCGCGCTCACCCGCATCGTCGTGGCGCCCGCGATGGGGCGCTGGGTGGATCAGCACGGCTCCCGCATCGTGCTCACCGTCTGCGCGGCCGGCACCGCGCTGCCGCCCCTCATCTGGATGGCGATCACCCCGGGCGGGCTCTGGCCCCTCGCGCTCGACGCCGTCGTCGCGGGCGTGCTCTGGAGCGGCTACGCGATCGCGATCTTCGACCTGCCGCTCCGCATCTCGACGCCGTCGCTCCGGCCGCAGGTGCTCGCGCTCGGCGCGGTCGCGGCCGGGCTCGGCTGGACGCTCGGCTCGCTCTTCTTCGGCCGGCTCGCCGAGCACCTCGAGGCCACCGGCGTGAGCGAGCCGCTTCGATGGATCTTCGGCCTCTGCGCCCTCGGCCGCGCCTTGGCGGGCCTCATGGCGCTGCGGATCACCGGCGTACCGGCCGAGCCGTCATCGCCCCGGTGGATCGAGCCCGGCCGCGCGTGATCACTCTGCGGGCGTGAGCCCCGCAGCCCACGCCTCCGCGTCGGAGCGGTGGTGCGCCCGTCGGGCTGCGCAGAGCGTGATCGTCTCGAGGGCCGCGGCGAGGTTCCGAGGGCCCCCGGGCAGCGCCTCGATCCGCGGCGCGAAGAACGCCTCGAGCTGCGCGCGCGCCTCCCCGCTGCAGAAGCCGCCGAACGCCAGCGGGACGTACCCCCC
>Ga0068876_10001020_pt1 | contig 22190 bp, 21 predicted proteins | sample NOAtaG_6_FD_66442 | JGI IMG/M metagenome (GOLD analysis project Ga0068876, IMG submission 66442) | Freshwater lake microbial communities from Lake Erie, under a cyanobacterial bloom - NOAA_Erie_Diel5S_2200h metaG | ecosystem: Environmental > Aquatic > Freshwater > Lake | place: USA: Ohio, Lake...
ATTTGCCCCAAGTGATACCTGCCGCTATCTGCTCCAAATAATCCCCCTTCTAAGTAATGAACGTGCTACACACGGTCCGATCAACAATCATTTCAGCATTTGTGTCACTCCCTATTCTCTTGATAGGGTTCGTCGGTCTTCTTTCCATTGGCCTCGGTAATCTCGGGCTCTTCGTTCTCTTTGCTGGACAGGCCGTGATCGTTCCTGTCGCCGTTGCGCTCACGCAGTTTATTACGGGGTTCCTCGGAGGAGACGCAAATCCCCTCTTTTTCGTTCGAGCGAGTGATCTAGGACGTCTCGTCCCGTCGGAGGCCTCCACACTGTACATGCAGAACGTGGCACCCAGTTTTTGGCTTACCCAAATCTGGTTCTTTCTCTCCTACCTTTTCACGAACGCGGTAAAGGTATTTAGACTTGAAAAAGATAAGACTGCTGTTGCTGCCCTCTATGAAAACAGACGTATGCGTGCTGTTGCCTTGATGACCGTGGCTGCTCTCTCTGCAGTTGTCATCACGGCTCTCCGTTTCTTTATGGGGACTGAGACACTGGTAGGTGCAGTTATTTCTGCTGTTGTGGGAGGCCTACTCGGCTGGGGCTGGTACGAGTTTGCCGCATTCTGCGGCGCGCGACACGCGGATATCTTCGGTATCGCACAACAAATACTGACGACAGAGGCCCGTAAATCCGCGCCGATGACATGCGTCTATTCGCCAAGACCCTAGGCTCCTACCACGCGCCGAAAAAGGCCCAACGTCCCTTTCCACGTACGCACCGGCCCTCCATCAAGTAGGCCAGTCTGTGTTGCCCTCTGAAGAACACCGAGTAGCGTCTCGAGATCCGCCTGCATCTCGCCCGCGCTCCGCCCACTATAAAGAGCCTCGACCCCACTCAAATCAATACCACTTTGTACGCCGCGTTCCTCATTTACATTTTCGTGAAGTGCCCACAACCATCGCCTGGATTCATCACGAAGATATGCGCCACGTACTCCCTCAAGAGAATGCTTCGTCCTCCACTCCCTATAATGTGCTTGGCAGAGCTTACAGGGGAGAATCGCGTTTGTCTGCAAAAGGAGTTGCCCCCAGAGACGCGCCTCGTCCTGTACGAGAATAGGATGTGTCTGACGACCTAGGCGCTCGGCCAGCGCATGAAGAATACGCCAAAGAGGCGGCCCCCATTCGGCATTCTGCACCATTTTTTCAGGGATCATAAAATTGTTCGCGTGCCCCCTCCGCGCCCACTATTACCTAGACGAATGACAACTCCTGCGCCTGCCGCCGCCGCGCCTGCCGCCGCCGCACCTGCCCCTTTCAAGTACGGCCTCCCTGTCCCCGCTATTCTCTGGGATGCCTTCGAAGAGACCTTGCGGGCGAATATGCGACGCCTCGCAAAAGACGTCGCCAAGACACTGGGGCAGTCGGAAACACCGCTGATCGAGGCCCTCTTTAAAGGAGGAGGCGCCACGGTGAAACCTTATATCTTTGAAGAAGCTGCCGCTGCCGATGCCGCTGCCCCTACAGAAAAAGAGATCGATATGCGCTGTGACTATCTCTGCCAAATGCCTGGAGGCAGTAATCAGATCCTGCAGACCTGCGGACAGCCCATTGTCTGGTCGGCAGCCCCCGCCTGCACCCGCTGTACGGAACACTTATATGCTAAGCCGTCTGCCCCACTCCCTTCTCATATGCAGCGCCTGACTTCTCTTGAGCCCGCCGCCCTCGACGACGCCGATGGCCCCCTCTTTGCCGCCGAAGACGGAACCGTCTATGATAAGACATATACCGTAAAAGGAAGATACAACTTCTCTTCGAAGAAACTCGTGCTGTTCGAGGGACCGGCCCCCTCATAAGCATAAAGGTTCAACCCCCTTTTTTATGTAATGGATGCCGTGAATGTGATGATGGAACCCGGACAACCGCCACGATTCCACCCAGGACATCTAGAGCCGCCAGAGCCGCGCGAGCCACGGCGGCGACCGATCCCTCCTACTGTCCCCCGCTCTCCCGTGCGCCCAGCACGCCCAGCTCCATACTACGCACCCATCTCCCCCTTTACAGACTCTTCGCACCTCAAGTTCTCCACGAAAAGGTGGTGTATTCTTCCCCAACATATCTTGCGTTCCGTGCCCTGTTCCTCCCCTATAGAGTGCGCCTCCTCCTTCATTCACGGCATGCAGACTCTCGAGTTCATCATGGCCTACTCGAAATGGCCCAAGAAGTTCAAGTTCTCCGTTCGGATGAAGCCGAACTATTTCCACTGGACTCCCCCCCTCTTGAAAAGTCTGCACGAACTCCTCTACAAGAATGTCTCCGTACGCCGCCGAATGCGCACCCTGCTCGCAATATGGCTCAAGAAGCGGAAATTCAAACCCGCCAACGCCGACGACATTGCTACCCTTGAGCCCCCCGTGCGACCCGTGGTGATCTACGACTGGAAAACGCGGAATACGTACGTCTTTGAAGCCAAGACAATCCTCAAGGACTGCATCGAACGCCTTCTCTTGCACGACGAACTCTGGGTGAATCCGCAGCCCCTGCGAAACCCCCTCACAAATCTGCCCCTCACCTTTGGACAGACGCATCACTTGTACGAGCAGCTGCGAAGCTATAGGGGGGCCACGCACTGGACCCTCGAGGCATTCCGCAGCCTCTCCTATAATCTGAATCGTTTCATAACAGAATACTCGACCCCTCTAAAGTATTCGGCCATACGTGCAACGTTTCAGCACGGCCCCACCGAGGAGTATATGGGAGCTATGCTCGAGTTCATCGAAAAGGAGCACATGCACTTCGGCCAGCGTTTCAACAGAGGACTCTATGAATGGGCACTTCGCCATATGGATGGCTGCCCTATTATTGAGAGATGGAAATACGCCTGCCGACTCAACTGCGAACTGGAAGTCTGCACATCTGACATAAACGAACTTCATGAAAGACAGGGGCGACTGATTAATCCTCTTACGGAAGAGCTGTGTGGGCCGCCCACAGTCCTAGCCTGCGCCAAAAATATGTGGCACAAAGAACAACTGCTCAAGGCAGGATGTCCGGCTCCAGTGCCAAGGCAATAGTACAAGCTGTCGCCGTCTTTGATACACGCTCCGTCAAAGGGGATGTCGTTTTTACGAATGGGCGCGGAGGTCTCGTCGTCGAGGCCACTTTCACGCAGCTCCCAGCGGGCGAACACGGATTTCATATACATCGCGCGGGGGACTTGAGAGGTGAGGGCTGTGCAATGGCATGTGATCATTGGCACGAAGGGGAGGCAGCGGCTCACGGAGGTCCGCCTGGGGGGCGAGGCCAGCGCCATACGGGTGACCTCGGCAATATCGCAATGCCCGCTGGTCGCCTGACACTCAAGAAAGAGTACTTTCTCAAGGGATTCTCTTGCGCCGACGTCCTCGGCCGCTCCGTCATTGTCCATGCAGATCCCGATGATCTCGGGCGAGGCGAGCACGCCGACTCGAAGACAACCGGTCACAGCGGCAAGAGAATCGCGTGTGCAGTAATTGGCCGTGCAGAAGGATGTGATTAGAAAGGAGATGACGGCGCCTGGCCCACCAATCCCCTATTCGGCCCCTGTGCAGATTGCCGATAGAACACTGCGATTTCTCTGGTCTCTACCGACTGAGGTCGGTAGTGCTCCTATAACCACGTACGAGCTCTCCGTCTTTTCAGTGACAGAGGGTGAGCGCCAGTATCGCCTCAATACGGGCGCGATCCAGTTGCTCCTCCCTGGAAATGAGATGTTCTATGACGCTTCTGGGCTGACAAATGGGCATGTCTATATGAGCGGAGTACGCGCCAGTAATGACGGGGGGGTAACGTGGGGCCCTGTGGCCTCCTTCGTGCCCCAGCATCCCATCCCTCCTCCCGCGACCCCCGTCCAACACGCCATTGCCTATCGCATAGCGAGCAATACAGCCATGGTGGTCTGGTCACCCCCCATTGAGCCTCCGGACCCTGACACAGCCTATTACTACGTGGAGACGGTCAGCAACCAGGCGGGTGACGAGGTGCTGGCGAATCGCACGGCGGACCTCAATACATACAGGCTGAATCTGAGCGGACTTAATCCCACCTCTCTCTACGTGGCACGAGTCTATGTAAAAAACTTGCCTGGACAGTCGCCGGCCTTTACGACGAATCAGTTCTAGAGGGGGCCGCATCACATACCCTTTCAAGATCCGCGCACAGTTCCTCTAAAGAGGTGGGGGCAGCAACGCCGGCCCTCTTAATCAAATATTTATTTGTGTCTTTCGAGTACGCTGGATACCAGCGCCGAATCCACTCCACTCCCGTGGGCTGTGCTCCTCTTTGAAGAACACCGCTCCCGTGTGACTTTGCCCTCTCGGCTTTCGACCACTCATCAGGTATATCATCTGGAAAGTGGGTATCATAGAATGCCTCTCTCACGGCGGCATCCTCTTTGACGGCCAGCCAACCCCGCTCTTCGTCGAGGCCGGCGGCGACTTCGTCCCAGTATTCGGAACCCCAGAGTGAGCCTGCTTTCTCGAGGCTCCCCATTATCTCCTTTTCAGTGGTGTCATAGACGGTCAATTCACGTCCGCGCGCTGTGATCCAATAGAGGCATTCGATGGGAATCTTATAGACACGGCGGGCTCTGCTGTGGCCCGTCGTGCGGCGCCAGTCAGCCACGAGGGCGGCCATGTCGGCATTGAGAGGGCGGCGAGTGGGCGGCGACAACGGCGCGTTAGACGCAGCAACGCCAACAGCTGCAGCGACGAGTCCCTCTCGCGGCATGGGACTCCGCGCAAGCCCTGCCACGAACTCCAGCAGAGCATCCGCGTCCAGTGTGTCCTTGGCGTACTCCTCTTCAAAGTCGGCGAGCCAATCTGCAGCCGATTTACAGAAGGTCAGTAACCATATTGTCTTCAGAGCCCCGTAGAACTGGTTCGTCAGACCCGAATCGAGTAGCTCCAGCGACCAGAAGAGGGCCTCCTGGAGGAGCCCACGATGGACGCAGAGCATCAGTGCCGCAACTACCTCGTCCTCCCTATAAAGATGGCGTGTGAGTGGCATTCTCTTTAGATACCCCATATGCAATGGGAGCACGGAGGCAATTTTGTTTCACAGCGCCGATACTATATAAAGTCCGCAAGGTAAAAAAGATAGGTAACTGCAAAGATGTTTCAGCAAAGAAATAATGCCGATGAGGTTATACCCGGCCTCTGGCTGGGAAATCGACAGGCTGCTCTAGACGAGAACTTCTTAAGAGAGAAGTCCATTCGCGCCGTCTTCAACTGTACGAAGGATATTCCCTTTTCGCCCATTATAAAGAAGCAATACAGGGTGCCAGTGGATGACAATCTGCAGGATGAGGAGATTCGGAACTTGCAGCTCTGGTCCTTTGAGCTGATCTACAAGATAGCACACGAGTATCGATTGGCAAGAGTAGAGAGCGGTGGTATTCTCGTTCATTGTGCTGCAGGGATGCAGCGGTCGGCCGCCAGCGTTGCGATGTATCTGATCGCTTCTCAAAATATGAAAACCGATCAGGCCATTGGGTTTATACAGTCAAAGCGCCCTATTGCGTTTCAGCCGTCGGCGAACTTTGAGCGGGCCATTCGCGGGTTCGAGGCCGCATTCAATAAGGAGATTCGGCCCCATTTAGAAGGGGGCGGGTCCGTGGCGTAGGCCTGGACCTCCGCTCCGTGTCGAGAGAGAGGGGTCGATCCGAATGACGGCGTCGCGCCTGTAGGCCAGGTTCTCGAAAGGGTTGCCCTTCGGATTCGTGGCCAAGAGAACTGTCCCCTTCGCCCCAGTGGCATCAGCCCATTCTTTTTGAAAGAGCGTGGATTGATGACAATGCCCGCATATCCAGGCGACGAGCGGTGGGCGCAAGAGTTCCTCGATTTCAGGGAGGACCACGCTGCGATCTGGGTCGCCGGCGAATCCCTCCTCTTGGAGCCACGTGGTAGGCCCGCAATACGAGAGCACTACGACCGGCTCATTCTGTGCCGCGAGACGAGAACGGAGCCAGCGAATATCGGCATTATACATCGCGCGCATACGATCCCCCTCTATAGGACTCGGCTCGGCCTCCACATATCTGTAAAAGGTGGGATGCCACACGGGCGCGTCATCCCGTGGAAACTTCCAGAACGGCAGCCCGAAGATATAGACACCGTCTGAGCTCACCATTCCTTCGTGGTCCAGCACGGTGATATTCCAGAACGGCTCGGCCAGGGCGCGCATCTTATCGAGTGCCAGTCGCATATGAGAGTCCGTGGTGCCATAGGTGAATAGCTCTTTCCAGCCAGGGATCCACACGACGGTCTCCCAGTTCTCGGAACACCACTCGAGAAAGGGGCGGAGGTTCTCGTGTTCGAGGGGGGCAATGTCGCCGAGGAGGGCCAGGAGGGGGGCCACCGCGGGCTCCAGAATCTCTCGAAAGGTAGCCTTGGGACGAGTCTCCAGATGCAAGTCACTTGCTATTTGGAGGCGCATCGTAGTCGGTGGGCCCTATCTTGTATTTTCGCCAGGTTTTATGGGCTCGGCGCGCCGCGCGCCGCCTAGCGCATCTCCAGCCCCAGGGTCCTGTTGGGAGCATAGAGGGGGTTCTTCGCGCCATCCACGTCATAGCAGCCATTTACAGCGGCGAATATGGATTTCCCCACGAAGCCGGATACAGACGAGGGCGACGCACCGCAGAGCCACACATAGAGACTCGTATTCTGCGCCAAGCGATTGGCGGGTGCCGTCCCCATTATCTCCAGCCCCCTCCTCTCTGCAGTCCATCGTCGCTGCCCCGCCGCCTTCGCCAGAAGGTACTTACTACAAAGGGAGTGAGTCAGAACCACGCAGCGAGTCTGGGGCCTTTTGATTGAATACCACTGCATCTTATCATACAGCCATTCCACGTCGGACTCGTGGAGACTCGTCAATCCCTCCACACCAGCCCGCACAATACGGCCATTTCTCACTGTCCAGATATTCGCCTCCGGCCATTCGGGCTGCAGGACCGTGTCTGATTCCGGTGCTGTCCCCCCATATGCGCCTAGCATAACTATGTCATCTTCCACAAATGCGTATTCCCCTTGATCCATCAGAACTACACGGTTCTGCTGCTTCGTGGCATTTACCCCTTTTAAGATTGCGGCGACCTTATCTATTTGATAGGCGTATGGCTGCTTCTCTATCGGGTTGCTGGTGTATTCGAGGGGGCCTGGGACTATAAAGACGCGATCCCACTTGCTCGCACAGCGCAAGAGAAACTGCTGGGATGCGTTGGCCTCCGCCTCTGTGGCTGCAGAGACACAGTTGCCGAGGAGGGCCAAGTACTTTCCCGCAGGAGTCAGGGAGTCGAGTGCGCGCGGCCAGGACCGATTGGCATAGAGACAGGAGGCATACTGAATAAGAGCGGGGGCGCGGACCTGTCCTCCCATTATCTTTTCAACGACGCGAGCCATTTAGACTCTTCTCCAGTAACACGCTCCCTCGATGAACTTCGCGCCGTTCGGGATTTCCTCGGGGGCCGGCCAGGTCCAGGCGGGATTCCAGAACTTGGAAATGACGGTGTGACGTTCCCAGCGCGTCCCGCGAATACCGAAGAGAACTTGAATGGCCCCGCCGAGGACGATGGCGGAGACGCCGTGCTCGCGCAGGGCTGCGGCGAGGATCATTCCGAGCCCGCCACAACCAATGAGGGCGACCTGGGCACCCGACTCTAGCACACGGCTTTTCATCAGCTCAACTGCCTCTTTCCAGCTGCTGATTCCCGCTGGCCAGCCACCCACACCGAGGGCGGTTATAGGGGAATAGCCGGTTTGAACGAAGCTCCACTGAGCCACCTGGTCGGCAGGAATGAGTCCCGCCCTTTCTCCTGTCCAGATTGCGTCCATTTTCCAGAGCTGTTTCGACATTGTGGTGGTGAAGCTGCTTACGACGGCCACCTTCTTTCCAGCCAGGTGCTGTGTCCACCAGTGCTGCTTCAGTACATAATAGGGCTCGAGGCTACGAAGAGGCATTTTGAATTTCACCTGAGGCGCGTACTTTGCAAGAATACCGTGCTCAATCACCTTTAAAGGGGCATACCAGCCAGCGGCGAGCCCCGTGAAGCTGTGTAGGGCAGTGAGATAGGCCTCACACCAGTCGTCGATTGCTCTGAAAGTTCCAGGAAAAACACCGGCGTTGCGCTGTATCTCGGTGTGCAGACGTTCTGGATAGGGGATGGGATAGGCGGCCCCTTTTCTGCTCACAAGATAAAAATAGATGACTTCGAGCTCGATTGTCCCGTTGCGCCCGATGCAAAAAGGCTGACTCGTGCCGAGCCCTTTGAAGCACTCCGATATTTCGATGGCCCCTGCCAAGATATCGTCGTCCATTCTGTTGCTGCCTCTTATCTTCCTTTTGAGGATCTTTCTTAGGCAGATGTACGGGGCGCGGGGGTGGCTTCTCTCCAGGGATTCCAAGGTTTTCCGTCGGCGGTGCGCCTGGGGGCTGCCGAGCCGCCGAGTCGATGGCCCTGTTGCGGAGCGGGTTCAGCCGCCGAAGGCAAGAGAGTTTCAAAGGGATGTGCCACCGCTACCGCTGCCGCCGGCGGCGCCGGCCTCTCAACGACCTGTGCAGCAGAGTCCAGTGCCTCTTCAAACTCAATAGCCACCTCATCGCCCTCCGCCAGAACAACATTGGCCGGCTCACACAAGAGAACTTCAAAGGGTACAGCGAATCTACCCAGGGCATCAAGGGGAATATGAATGACACTCCCTTTTGTTATGACTCCCACTGTAGTAAGCCCCCTCTCCAGTTCCTCCTTTGCATCCGCGTGATAGAAGACAGAGTCGTGCGGACGCAAGAGAATGCGCGTGGCCTCAGGGAATGCCTCCTCGCTCAGCCAATCAATCTCGGCCTCCTCTCCAGACCCATCGACCCCAAGATAATCGAGCATCCACTGAGGCAAGAAGAGGGCGTGGCTCGGCTCACTCACTTGGGCAGCCTGTTCGAGAAGAGGAGATCCGAGGGCGCAGTACAGAGTCTGCCCAGTGCCTGAGCGAATCTGCGCAATGATGCGCCTGGCCCCTGGCAGCTCATCCAGAATACGATTCCAGACGCTCTGTGTCGCCAGGCAAGTGCCCCAGGCCGTGGGACCCAGCGCCGTGTCATCGAGATACACTTGAGACCAGAGATTCATTTTTAGTGGAAGTAGTTGGCGCGCCGTATGCTGAGGGCTTAAACCCCCGCGAGGAACCAATTTTTAACGGGGCAAAAGTCGAGAATGCTACAACTCTGTAATCGACTCACTTGTCAGACACGCCCTACTCCTTTTGAGCGCGCCCTTACGAATGTCACCCTTTCGCCATATCACAAGATCATTCTCGAGCAGAGATATTCGAAGATTGTCCGCGAGATGCAGGCAAGGGCATGTCGTATTGCCGCCTTCTTTCACGTCTCAAGGACCATTATTACAGTCGGCTCCCTGATTGTACCCGCTCTGCTGTCTGTTCAGGGTCCAGATGCGACGTCGCCGCACGTCGCCACCATTTACTGGAGCACGTGGGTAATATCACTTCTTGTCACGATGTGCAATGCCCTCATCGCAATGATTAAACTCGATAAGAGATATTACCTCGTCCATACCACCCTTGAGCTGCTCATTTCGGAGGGCTGGCAGTTTCTTGAACTCACGGCGAAGTATAGCGGATTTCACACGCCTGGAATAGCACCCACGCACGAGAATCAGTTCATCTTCTTCTGTCACGCTGTTGAAAAAATACGAATGCGGCAGGTGGAAGAGGAGTACTATAAACTGTCGGAACTTCACGCGCAGGCGGCTGGAGCGAATACGCATTCGAGGGCACACGGGGGCACAGTGGGCACTGCAAATGGGGGGGCATCTTCAACGGGAGGACCCGCATCAAGCAGCGCTCCCATCTTGGACGCCGGCTTCAACAATCTCATTCCACCTACTCCTCTTCAGGGCGAACTCGCTCGACTTCCCCCCGAGATTCTTCGCACAGTACAACGCGAACTTTCACGCATACAAATAGAGGATGCCGTCGCCGTCGCCGGCACAGGAGTCGCGCAACAGCAAGGGCAAACAGAAAACGCGGAAACTACAGAAAACAGGGCAAGCTAATCAGTGCCAGTGCTCTGCAGGCTGTAAAGCAAAGGTCGTAGCTGGCGAAGCCTTCTGTAAAGAGCATTTGGCGAAATGCCCACGGAAATCTCCTCTTTCGGGATCGGAGCCCCTCTACGAACCAGAACGCTGGAATCAATATACACCCCTCCGCGAAACACACAACTGCTTCTCCTACGCCTTCAACGTGAATGACACGAAACAGATAAAGCGCTGTAAAGGAAAGCGGCGCTGTGATGCCCCCTTTCATCAGCCAGGGTCCGCCGCGGGATTCAAGGGATTTAGTGGCTCGAAGCCGAAAACGTGTCCTAATATGGTCGCCCGGATATTGGGAGATAATCCCAATGTGCTGATGACCAGCTTTGAAGAGAAGTGCCCCGCGGGCACGTCGAAGATAGCCCTGGTCGTTGATGAGTCCGATGACTATCACTTTTTCAGGCAGGATTCGAACGGGTTCTGGTCACACAAGCCTGGTGCGCGCAGTGTGACGAATCTGGATGCGGCTGCTAACAAGATATGGGATCCGCGCCTGGCCCATCTTGACTATACGTCGAATGAGGGCAAGCTGAACTACGACCTCTTTTGCTCTTATATGTGTGTGCCGCGAACCACTCCCCTCTACCTGCGCGTGGCTGGAGGGGGGCGTGCAACCAGGCGCGTCCGCAGACGCGCTCACCTATCCTAGACGCGCCCTAGTCTTCTCGCGCTTATCCAACCAGGCTCTGCCAATGTCTCCTGTTACGAGATCATTGGCAGGATCATAAAGTGCGAGGGCCTCTACACAATCCAGGCGATCCCGTGGAGACGCCCGCATCATTCCGCGCAGAACAGTGCGGACCTTCGAGCGAATCGACTTCCACGCAGAAGACTCGCCAAACTCCTTAAAAGAGAGGAGTACCCGCATCATATAAAGGAGAATGCCGCCAATGCTCCAACTATCAATAACAGACCAGTATGTCTTGAGGAAATTCAACCAGTCTCCCTGTTGCACTGCGCGCGAGCTTTCCCAGAACGCCTTGAAGTCCGCCATTTGCCGCGCTCGACTGAGGCCGAGATAGCGCTCGGCATAGAGGAGCTCCACTTTCTGCTTCTGAAGATCGTAGAGTATTCTGGAGAAGGATACGCCCTCATTCACACCGTCCTGCGCCGAGGACTCAGGCGGAATCTGACCGAGCCTAGGATTATACACGACACCCTGCAACTGTTTAATCATATCAGGATCAATATCTTTTACGAGGATTGATCGGCCAAAGTCGATAAGACGTGGGACAAAGTACCTATTTACAAGAACATTCTTGTCGTGAAGGTCGTTATGTACTATCCCGTGTAGGGTGATATAAGCTCCTATTTCCAGCATACGCCGAATAAAGGTGTCATAGGCAAACTTGCTATTTAGGGTTTTCATCCTCCCGCTGAGTGTAGTTCCACCATAGTCCATTTCATACTGCAACATCTTAGAGTAACCGAATCGATTCATAGGCTCGCACTGATTCAGCTGTTTCTCCTTTTGTTGTGCCACGGGTTTCGGGCTGCAAAGGGTATCGAGGTACGGAAGAATCATATATTGCTTGGCTGCTGGTTCATTCTTGAAATGGAGAGCGGCACGGATTTCATTCGCCATATCTTCCTTTGCAGTGAACTTTCCCAGGCGCCCAGCCTTGAACGGCCGAGTCCTCCCTTTACAGATGAGGGCCGGCTGGAAAATACAGCCATAGCCGCCCTCTCCTATTAGGGCCCCTCCATCCTGAATATATAGGGTCCTGGGCCCACCACCATCGCCGCTCTTTATTAGCTGTTCTTCCCCTGTATGCGCCTCCTCGGCCTCCACCGTTTCCATTCTGTGATGTGCTCCTATAATTCGCGTGAGACAAAGGCACATTAAAACTTTGACGTGATACGGTAGGATGTCCGGAACCGGAACTCTCTGGATCGGTTTTTTTATATTTATAGGAGTACTTACTCTCGAGCTCCTTGCACCAAAGACAATAGCAGAAGGGTTTCAGGCGATTGTCCCTGGAGGGGCCGTCCCTGGAGGGGCCGTCCCTGCCGCCGCTGGTGCTGGAGCTACTGCCTCTCCCCTTTTGACGAATATGGTAGAAGTCCGTTCTGACGTTGGCCCCGGGCGAGAACATATGGGTTATGTGCAGGATCGTCGATATTTTGCCGAGTATGCCGACGTACAGCGCTATGGAATGAACAAGGACTTTTGTCGTATGATCGCCACAGATAAGGAGACATTTTTTGCGTGTGCCCTTGCTGGAACAAAGGGAACGAGTCCGTACGAGTTTCGGACAAAGTCGGTGGAGGACGGATTCCGCATCGGCCGCGACGATTATATGCGCGATATCTTGAAAGATGGGCGTGCGGCATACTGTCGCATTCTGAAATTCAAGGACTCCACCTATCAACCCCTCTGCCGTCGTGCGCTGGAGACACGCTTCAATGAGCAGGACGAGATCGACCCCGATCCTCCTGAACCCGTCAAGACTCTGCTCGATTTCTACAGCGGATGTCAAATGTGGCTGCGATTCCGCGACGATATGCTGGACTATGTAGGGAATGCTGTGCTGCAGTATGCTGGGAACTTGGCCATTAGTCAGATCCCGAGGCCGACCATCACGCGCGGGCTCTACTTCAACGGAGTGGATCAGTTCGTCCGCCTGGGCGATGCGGAGGATTTGACACTCGGCAACAAGATAAAAATGCGGACCGTGCGTGCCTTCAGTGTCTGGGTCTATTTCGACGAATTCACGAACAATGCTCATATCTTCGATTTCGGGGACGGAGCGGGGCGCAACAATACATTTATGGGGATTCTCGGAAAAGGTGAGCAGGGCGAAGAGATTGCCGAGTTGCGCCCAGGGCCAAAGTGCGCCGAGACGACAGTGCCACGAGCCCCTACGGGCGCCCAGTGGGTACCCGAGATGAGGCCGCAGGAACTTATGGAGACGACCGCGGCCAATGTGGATGAGTATGAGTGCAAGGAATGCGAGATATATGGGCGACGAATGGAGCCGACCACGGTGCGGCGGCCAAAGTCGAGTGGCCCCGTGACGCGTGCCACACTCCTTTTCGAGATATGGGATGCCCGCCTACGCAAGGTGCAAATCAAGGTGAATCGCGCCCTTCCTTTAAAGAAATGGGCGCACATTGTGGTCACAGCTGCAAGTATGGACGCAATGCGCCCCGACTTACAAGTGTGGGTGAATGGGAATATGCTCTACGTTCATGAGGGCGGCTACCTGCCCCAGGCCAAGACAACGGATCACAACTATCTTGGAAAGTCGAACTGGGCGAATGACAGCAGCGAGTACGAACTGCGCGACGAGCTCTTCAAGGGGTCGATGTTCGATTTCCGAATGTACGGCTCGCCAATGTCCGAGACGCGGATCAAGCGGACACTGCAGTGGGGGATGGAGAAGCTGGGACTCGACTCGAGTTTCTTGACAGTCGCTGGGTAGTGACCGTGGCGGGCCAAGCCCTTGACCGTGGCGGGCCAAGCCCTTGACCGTGGCGGGCCAAGCCCTTGACCGTGGCGGGCCAAGCCCTTGACCGTGGCGGGCCAAGCCCTTGACAGTGAGTGGCTAGGAGGGGAGATTATGAGGGGAGTTCGCCAGTCGAACGCACTTCTCCTGTTATAGCCGAGACGAACCCTTCAGCTTGTCGGCAGATTCTCTTGGGATGATCTGGACCGTAGCACATCAGCCCGTATCGCCGGATCGCCTCATTATATAGCCAGTCGGCAGGCATGAATATGCCCTCCGCCTGTGTCTCTTGGAACGTTTGACGTATTGCTTCCATCGCCCTTGGCCGTAGAAGCAGTGCGTGTGTTCCCCAGAAACGGCCCACCCAGCGATATCCATCAAAGCCCGGATTCGATTGCACATATTCATTAGCGCCGAGCAAGAGAATATCCCAGTTTGGCGGAGCGTATGAGACAAACGATTCAACATACTCCCGCTTAGCTGTTATGACACAGTCATCTTCGAAGATTGCAATGGGCTCCTGTGTTATCTTCTCCGCCTCCAGAATCGAGAGATGAGAGTGGGCGCATCCGAGGATGCCCTTGGAGACAGGCTGGTGTGTTTTAGGATGTATCTTGGCTATCCTGCGATCGGCTTCCCAGGCAGATCCGTCGGACGCGGCAAATATGGGAAGAGTCCAGCCAAGAGTATATTGCAAATAAAAAATGATTTGATCGCGCTCGAAGGCGCCTGGTAGATGTATTATGTGTCCTCGCATTTTGCTGCGCGGGCCCCCCTTTCCTATTACGTTTTCCGCGGCAAGAACTTTAGACTGGAGCGAGGGTCGGCGCAGCGGGCACCGTGGGTGCCGCGGGTGCCGCGGGCAGTTCTTCGACCTCCGTCTCTTCGCCCGCGTCTGCGGCTTGCACCGCCTTCGTCGCCCTATAGAGAATCCTCGGCGTCATCCACTCACACTTCTCCAGAAGCTGCGGCACAGCAATCCGTTCTCTTGCACCCAACTTCTTCAACTCATCATTTACATATTGGCGCAGAGCCTCCATCTGAGGAACGATCTTCTCTCTCAATAGTTCTCTGAACCGAATCGGCCCAGCAGGAGTCGCCACTTCGTGCGCTGCCAGCTCTCTGAAGAGCTCCGAGGCACTCAGAACCAGAGTCTGGAGAATCAGCCCCACATCCCTCTTGCGCCTGAACTTTGTCTCTTGGATTTCGAGTTGCCTCTCCCACTCTTCGGCAGACGTCTCCTTCATAAGATAGCGCACATCAATGTCCTTATTCATATTTGCCGGCGCATTCAGAGGATACAGTCTGGGAAGACGGTCCTCGGCTATCTCAACGATATGCCTGTGTATCTCATGCACCTCATTTGAGAGGGCAAAGGGAACAGCGGCCCGATTCATCTTGCGGGCAACTTCCCAGGCATTCGGCAGACCTCCACAGGGAATGTCGCCGGCTTCTCTTGGGGCCTGTCCGCCCCCATTGCGCCGCAGCCATTCGTAATAGTGGGGATTATGAACTCGGCTAGTCTCAATCTGTCCAGTATTCCAAGAGAACGCCGTATTACATCCCTCTATTACGCACCACATCTGATCGCAACCCTCGACTTTGAAGATACGAGTACCGCACTTGGGACAGGGGTGCGTCTCTGCCTTGATCATCTTAGCCGATTCAGCCGCTTCTTTGTCGCAAGTATGGCCGCACTCCTTTGTAGCTCCAAGAACAACCAGACAGTCTGGGCAGGTCCATTTCTCACACGTCCCGCACCGATAGGCCGTTGAGAGGAACCCGCGACAACCCTCGTCTGGGCATTTCATAATGAACTCCCGCTTTTCTCTTGGATCTCTCGTAGCTCTACCCTCATAGAGCGCCTGGTAGTGCCAGAGGAGAGTCTGCATCGTGCCTATCCTCTCCTCCAGTTTATTGACCTCCTCTTTCGTATTCTTGTAGAGCTCATAGACCTCATCCTTTTCCTTTTTCAGAGTAATACACTTTGTCTTGAGCGTCTTGATCATCCTCTCATCTGGTATAGTGGCCGCGCGCTCGTGTTCCAGAGCGGTTCTCACGCCAGTGTAAGTCTGTGTCTTGATTTCATAGGCGCGCTGATAGTGCGTCAGGCGTTGGCGCAGAGGCCATTCCTCTACAGGGATCCTCTTGTATTCCTCGGCACTCTTGACTCCGTAGGCATCCGTCTGCATCCGTAGCCGCTCACAGTTGATTCGGTTGTATTCCTTCTTGTATTCGACGAATGTCTGCATCGCGGGGAGAGCGGCCTTCTCTCGCTCGACGAGCACCTTTCGGCGCCATTTGCGCAGAGGGCCGGTGCGAAAGGTGAGAGTGAAGTTGGCCGCGAGGAACTCTGGGCCCCAGGCCTTCTTACAGTGCATACAGTGGGGATCTTCGTACGTCTGGAGCAAATATCTCTCTTGACATTTGCTGCAGGCGCCTTCTGGGCAGTATTGACAGGTGAGCTGGCGAACTTTCTTACCTTTGTAGTCTTCCAGGCAGATGGGGCAAGAGGCAGCGGCAGAGGCAGAGGCAGAGGACATTTTGATTGAAGTTGAGTCGCCAGGGATGGTATGCTGGAGTGTTTAAGCCCCCTAGCTTCCAATTTTAGTTGGCGCGCTCAACTCCCGTCTAAGAGAGAGGTCTCTTCCCCTTTTTAGAATGGCCGGTGCAGGATACCTGATTCCAAATGGATTTCCCCCTCTAGGAACTCCTACTCTTGAGATACAACCGTGTGCGGGCCTGGCGAACAGGCTCCGCGCAGTGGCCTCCGCAATCTGTGGAGCACAGGATCTGGGTCGCGCCTGCCTCATTAGCTGGAAACAACAGTCTGGCATCTTTACAGGAGCATTTCGCGACCTCTTTGATATGAGCAGACTCCCCGCGGGTGTCTTCGTGAATGACGGGACCTACGTGCAGTCCGATTTCAATCAGCAGGAGTGCTTGAGCCCGCCTCAGTGGTTTCACATAGCATCTGTTTCAAAGGACCCACGCATACATATAAATATCAAATCGCACGGGAAGTTCTATGAAGGTGATCAGGCCCGTTGGTTAGCGGCCCTGCGCAGCTTGAAGCCTCGCCCCCATCTTGAGGCTCACGTGGATAAAGTATTGGCGGCCGAGGGAGCCGGCGCACCCCTCGTGGGCATCCACATTCGCCGCACAGACAACCAGGCCGCAATCGATCAGTCGCCCACCGCCGCCTTTGTAGTACTGATGGACGCATATCCTCCAGAGACACGCTTCGTTGTGGCCACGGATGACGCAGCCGAACGTCAGTTCCTAATCGGTCGCTACGGGGAGGACCGTATCATCTCCTTTGCAGAAGTCCTGAACCGCACGAGCAGCCTGGGAGGCATCGACGCCTTCCTCGATTTCCTGGCACTTTCCAAGTGTCAAGAGATCCTGGGTTCCGCCAACTCCTCCTTTTCAGAAATGGCCGCCGCCTATGGAGGCCGCCCGCTCAAGGTGGTCCGCGTGGGATCCGGCCACCAGGCCTAGTCAAGATACGTAATCTCGAACATCAGCGTATAGTCGTGATTACTCAGATCCACCACTCTATAGAACTCATCGCGAAGACTGATATTCAGCGTGGCGATGCGTGCTATCGGCGCGGGACTCGCATAATAAATGGGCGTGTGCATCTCTTTATTGAGACTGTAATACCCCTCCTTCGTATCGAGGAACAGCACGTGAAAGCAGTCCTTCCGTCCAGCCCCCAGCTCCACCCTATTGAGCTCAATCGAGTTGTCGGCATTTATATGCAAGTACAAGCGCTTCAGGCAGAAATCCGGGTCGGCTCGATAGGGGGCTACCAGCGCACCGCCGGCGCTGCGGTAATCGATCCAGCCGTCGAAGCCGAGAAGGCGCGCGGGACAGTTGATTGACATCAGGGCCCCCGTGTGGCTGTCATAGTCGTCTTTGTAGGTGCCTGAGGCGAAAAAGAAGCCAAAGGTGGCAGCGCCGGCCGTGGCCGTGATGGTGAAGCGTTTCGTGATGTCCGAGTAGCCCACCGCGTATGTATTGATCTTGCCAATGAGTGCATTGAGCCGCGCCTGGAGCTCGACCGCGAGATCGGCTGGCGTGTATTGACCGGGTGTCAGGGTGACATTCCAGGCCCTCGTGGGCGGGTCCTCTACAAAGGTGAAGGAGCCCCAAGGTGTGGCGACATTGTAGAGGTCCGCGGGCACGAGGCCATTCACCAGCTCCACTGAGACCACATCCTTTAAAGGACGAGGAAAGACCCAGCGGTAATCACTGGGCGGCTGACTGTTGCCGAAATTGCGATCGCGGCTATTCACGGCCACCGTCACGCGGCGCTCTTTGCGGAGCTTGCGTGTCGATTCGGGCAAGAGGACCCCCTGGCCTGATGTTATAGCCTTTTGAACGGTGGAACCAGACATTTCTTATTGAGTGTCTTTAAAACATATCGAGCTGTATGACGAGGTCTTTTGCTGTATTGGCGTTTCCTCCTGTGTAGGTTACATAGACTGACAGTGCATCATTTTGGGCAAAATCAACTGAACTTGCATAGTATGTTCCCTGTGTAGTACCGCCTGTAAGGGTAAGTGTATATGCGGTAGGGCTTCCGTTTTTATACACTGTTGCAGTGACAGAGTTTATTCCACCGGCAGCTGTTGTAAGAACCATAAACATTCCAATCAATATGGCCTTTTGATGTATTCGGTAGTTAAGGGCTGTAGGGGATACATAGTCTCCAGATTTTGTAAAGACAGAACCGACAGCTAGGTAGCCTGCTGCTGGTCCAACATTCAAGTTACCTAGTGCAGCATAGAAGAGAGTTGTCGGATATATATATATTGAAAAGTCTTTGCCGCCTGCTGTCTTATTTACAAGGTCTGATCCAGGCCCCAGCTGAATCGTGCCGTTTGTCTGCAGAATATCGGAAGAGGTGAATGAACCTGCTGTCACGGGGGAACCAATCGTTGTTGAGCGACATTCGATGCGACAAGCCACATTTGTTGTTTCAATGCCTACATACGAGCCGAGAGAGCCCGTATCAGGAGGAACGGCAACATATACATTCAGATCACGTGTGGTGACAACATTTGCACCGGTGAGAATAATGCCGCGCTTGTTGCCGCCCCCATTGGAGAACACATTGATAGTGGATCCCTTTAGAGAGTTGAAAGAGAAGGATGCGGGGCCGAGAGTTCCAGCGCCAGAGGCCTCTACACCATATACTGTACTAGTACCTGCAGTCAACGCAGCCGAGTTATCTACCGTCACAACGGACGTCCGCAGCTTTGCCGTCACACTCGTGTTTCCAGGGAAGACAATACCCTTTAAAGTATAGTGCCCTGCTGATATGAGCTTCAGTGTCACATCTTCTACGCGGGTATTTTCCCCCATTGTCAAGAGAGTCGTATTGGCCGTTGCAGTATATTGAATCGTTGTAGTCTGTGTATTTTGCCCACGGAGACAGATGCCTGCAGGAAGCGTGATGGGGCCCGTAAGAGTGTAGGTTCCAGGATGCACCCAGATGGTGCTTCCAGAAGTGGCGGCGGCCATGGCGGCATCCACTGTTAAGTAGGGAGGGCCATTCACGGAGGCAGTGGCGTCGTCCCCATTTACAGCATCGACACGCAGCACATTACCAATGGCGAAGGAACTCGAGCTTGCTATAGGCCCTGTAGGACCCGTAGCTCCCGTATTTGATGCTGAGCCTGCCGGTCCCGCCGGCCCCGTAGCACCAGTTGCACCCCCTGTGCCAGCAGAACCGGTCGGCCCCGTAACACCAATATCTGCAGCTATCTGCTTCATTCCAACGATGATAGAGGGAATATCAGGCCCAGCCTCAACCAAAGATCCTGTTATAGCATAGGCTAATATACTTCCCTGAGTTGCCTGTGAGACAAACTCTATATAGTCGCCAGCATTTAAAGAAAGTATATAGGGCACAATAGGAAGTGTATCTGAGTTATTACTATTGATTGAAATACGTCCATTTGTTTCAGGTACATCGACTCCATTTTTACGCAACCAGACATAAGTATTTGCGTTGTTTCCACCGGCGGTACGACTGAGTTGTATGGAATACCAGGCCTCATAAATACCTGTTTTGCTCACTGTGAGGCGAGTTCCACTTACGAGGGAAATCCCTTGTTCAAGCACAGTATTATTGTATGAAAAAACTGTAGGTGGGCTAATCCCTGTTTCTCCAATGGGCTGAGAGGTCATAGAATAGTAGCTTGCGGCGATGTTTGAAGCTATTGCTACTGGCCCTGTTGGTCCTGTTGCCCCCGTGTTTGTCGCTGTACCCGCTGGCCCCGTTGGTCCCGTAGCTCCCGTGTTTGTCGCTGTGCCTGCTGGGCCCATTGGCCCTGTTGGTCCAGTAGCTCCCGTGTTCGTAGCTGTGCCTGCTGCTCCGGTTGGTCCTGTTGCTCCTGTATTTGTAGCTGTGCCTGCTGGCCCCGTTGGTCCCGTAGCTCCCGTGTTTGTGGCTGTGCCTGCTGGCCCCGTTGGTCCCGTAGCTCCCGTGTTTGTGGCTGTGCCGGCGGGGCCCATTGGCCCTGTTTCTCCAGTATCTCCTGTTGGCCCCGTGGCACCCGTATTTGCCGCTGTGCCTGCCGGACCCAGCGCCCCCGTCGCACCCGTCGGGCCCGTAGGCCCCACGAGATTATTCAGTGCTCTACAGTGGAGCTGATTCGCCAAGTTTATGTTGAGCAGCTCGCTGCAGTTCATTGAGCCTCTCTTCCTATCCAGAGCCCACAAAGCCTTCCAGTCTGCGTCACACGCATAAAGAGAAAGGCCTCCTCCGACCATAGAAATGGCTGCCGTCCCACCCGCCCAGCACAAACTCATCCTCTTGACGATGGTCAAGAATGAGTCTCGTATCATCCACCGCCTGATGAACTCCGTAAAAGGGAAGGTCGATGCCATCGTAGTCTGTGACACGGGATCCACGGACAATACGGTGGCCCTGGCCAATGAATGGCTGGGCGAGAACTCAATGCCAGGCAAGGTCTATTCCTTCCCTTTCAAGAACTTCGGCGCAAGCCGCACCAAATCTTTCGAGTGCTGCCAGGACTGGGTCACCTCCATCGGCTGGGACGCGACAGCCACGTGGGCTCTCTTGCTCGACGGCGATATGCTTATGACGGATCCCGTGGATCGTGCGGCCCTCGCTCGCCTTGCAGCCCATACTGCCGGCGTCTCTCTTAAGCAGGCCAACGGCAGCCTGGTATATAGCAATATGCGCGTGCTCCGCTGCTCCGAGCCGTGGATCTGTAAAGGTGCCACCCACGAAGCTTGGACATGCCCTCCCACCAAAGATACTGTCCTTTTTCAGACTCCCGTTCTCACGGACCACGGCGACGGCGGCTGCAAAGCGGACAAGTACGAGCGCGACGTGCGACTCTTAAAAGAGGACCTCGCCGAGATGCCCGACGACGCCCGCACGCATTTCTATCTTGGCCAGACCTACCTCTGTATGCGGGACTGGCCGAACGCCGTGGCGATCCTGAAACGGCGCATCGAGATCGGCGGCTGGGACGAGGAGGTCTATATTGCTCGCCTCTATCTCGGGGAGTGCTACGAGAATATGCGGAACGTGCCCGAGGCCATCAACGCCTGGATGACTGCGTGGCAGTCGCGCCAGCATCGCACAGAGGCCCCTATGCGCATTATTACGCTCCTCAGGCGCCAGCCGAACTCGCAGTTTCTCGCGGGGATGTTCCTGGAGAAGCTGTTCGCCACACAGTTCGGAGAGGACCTGCGCACCGGTCTCACCCTCGCCCCTCCTGTCCAGAACAATGACGTGCTATTCGTGAATCGGCGCGAGATCGAGCACACCATTTGGGAGGAGATGGGTATTCTCGCCTATTATACGGGCCTCGGCAAGCAGACGTGGTTCCAGCTGGACAAGCTCGACCTCACGAACCGTCTCGGCTGGCACGATTTCAACCACCTCTTCGCCAATATGCACTGGTATGACTGGGTACTCCGTCCTCGTCGGCAGGTCCGTTTCCAGATTCCCGTAGAGCGTCTGCCGTGGGCTGGAGAGGAGGAGGCTGCAGCGTGGCAGCCCTTCAACCCCAGCATTCGCGTGAAAGCGGACCGCAGCGGCTACACGGTGAATCTGCGGTATGCCAACTATTACACGGCGGAGGCGAAGCACTACCACTATCGAGCATTCCACGGCAAGGTGCTTACGCGCAACTGCCTCATCGATGTCCCGCGGGAGACCGCTTGGAACACGCCGGCCTCTGCACAAGAGATCTTGATCGATCCGAGCATCCCCCAGCGCGACCACTACATCCGCGGAGTGGAGGATTGTCGGCTGGTCCAAGGAACGGACGAGATGGAGTTCCTCGGTACATCCCAGTCGTATTCAGAGAACGGGACAAACAAGATATTCCGCGTGTGGCGGGAGGGCGATGGCGCGGACGCCAAGCACAAACTCAAGCAGATGGCACTGCCTCCAGGTGTATCCGCCGGCGAGACACAGAAGAACTGGCTCGGGTTCCGCCACAACGGCGAGCTCCTGTACATCTACAACTTCTCTCCTTTCAAGATATGCGCAGAGGATGGCAGTGTGCGTGTCGATGTCGCAACAGGGTCTGGTCCTCTCTCTCTAAAGGAGTATCG
>Ga0068876_10001038_pt1 | contig 22009 bp, 26 predicted proteins | sample NOAtaG_6_FD_66442 | JGI IMG/M metagenome (GOLD analysis project Ga0068876, IMG submission 66442) | Freshwater lake microbial communities from Lake Erie, under a cyanobacterial bloom - NOAA_Erie_Diel5S_2200h metaG | ecosystem: Environmental > Aquatic > Freshwater > Lake | place: USA: Ohio, Lake...
AAAAAGTGGTTGACGCCAATTTTTTTGGCTGTATATTTTTGGGCATTGCTGCAACAGAAAGGAGTCAAACAATGACTGATCGAGTGTTTACTTATGTTGGTATCTCTACCATGAAAAACCGTACCAAGCTCAAGTATGCCAATGGCAACATTGATCTTCGAATCAAGAGCATGGAACGCCTGGGGTTCACAAACATTGAATTTGTGAAGCTTCCTGGGCCTATGAACAAGGAAGATGCAGTTAAGGCCGAGGTTGTGCAAGATCTAGTAGCTCGGCACAATTTTCACCTCACTTCCAAGACCAAGCCAGCCGCCAAAGCCGCCAAAGCCAAGGTTGCTGCCCCGGCTTCAGAGGCTGCGGCAGAACCTGCTTAAACCTGTCAAAAAAAGTTTGTTGACACAAAAAACTCCTCAAGTATGCTAGACAACAGTAAGCATACTTGAGGAGAAACTGCATGCTGACACAAACTGAAAAGGTCTTCAACTATCTCGAAGCTGGCCGAACACTCACTGCACTGGAAGCTCGCGCTCGCTTTGGTATCCAAAATCTTCGGGCACGAGTGCACGAGCTTCGTGTAGATGGGGTTAACATCACCACTGTTCCGTATGTTCGTAAGGATGGCCAGCGAGCTGTGAAGTACCAGCTGGTTCGGAACACCAAGAAGATTTCTCGGCGGGCTTGAGCGGGATAAATAGTCTGTTGAAAACAACAGACTATTTTATTATCTACTGGTGTCACTAAACCTGAACACCAGCAACTTTGAATAGGTGACAGTGGGTTGCAGCCAAAAGTTGCAACCCACTTTTTTGTTTGACACTGCGACGTAACTGTGTAGATTATTGATATGACAATGCATCTGCTCCCAGCTTTCATCAACACTAACGGCAACACCAAGCGGAAGAAAACACCGCAACAGGTGAAGGCACAAGCTGAACATGAAAAATGGTTGAAAAAGAATGGCGTGCATCCTGAGCAGCTGGCCAGCAAAACGCAAACCAAAAGCCGCAAGCTGAAGCTGGATTTGGTGAAGGATCGAAATACGCCTGCATGCAGCAATGGGTTTGCTCCTGGTGGTGCCAAGCGAAGTGTTTTTGACAGCGAGTGGCAGAAACAGTATGATGACCCTGCGATGATTGAGCGCGAAAAAGCTGCTCTTCGTGCGGCTGAGGCCAAGAAAAGCCAGGTAATGCCCCTGTATAATAAGGGTGGCTATCAGTTCAGTGGCAATCTCAAGATGACAGAGCTGGGCAAGCGTCGTCCTTGATTCTCTAGCCGATTATTCTCCATTGAGTTCCATCATAAACTGCTTGAACCCAGCCATTGTCTGTGTTCAAAGTGTAGGATGGCTGATTATCAATGTTACCAGCTGCGGGCGTGATCAAGATTGTGTTAGAGCTTGCATCTCCTTTGCCGTCTTTGATCAAAACTGACCGCCCAGGCAGGCTGGGTGGAAGCACCACACTACTAGCACTGCCCACAGTTTTGTCTATGATCACAATATCATCATTACCAGTCAAAGTATAAGGTGAGGCTACTGTAGCACCACCTGTAAGCACTATTACTGTGCGCAGCCCATATGTTGCAGCACTGCCACTGTATCCACTCCAACCACTGTATCCGCTTATAGCACTGTAGCCACTGAATCCGCTGTAGCCACTGAAGCCACTCAACGCACTATAACCACTAAAGCCACTATATCCGCTGAATCCGCTAACACCGCTCAGCCCGCTGTAACCACTTGTGCCACTAAACCCAATTACACCGCTAAGGCCAGAATATCCGCTACGTCCGCTCCAGCCGCTTGCACCTGAATAGCCGCTACGACCTGAAAGTCCCGAGGCACCTGCAGGGCCTGTTTGACCTGTTGGCCCTGTGCGTCCGGTAGGGCCTGTTGCTCCAGTGTTAACTGCTGTTCCAGGTAGGCCTGTTGGCCCTGTGGGCCCTGTTGGCCCAAAAGGACCAGTAGTGCCTGTAGGACCAATGTCGCCTGTGGGACCGGTGGGTCCGGTGGGCCCAAAAGGACCAGTATCACCAGTTTCTCCTGTTGGACCAGTGTATCCTTGGGCACCAGTAGGCCCAGTATTTCCTGTCGCTCCTGTATTCACTGCGGTGCCATCTACACCTTGAGGCCCTGTTGGACCAAAAGGCCCAGTATCGCCTGTTGCACCTGTATTCACTGCGGTGCCATCTACACCTTGAGGACCAGTAGGTCCTAGGGAACCTGTGGGACCAGTGTCTCCTGTTGCGCCAGTGTTAACAGCAGACCCAGGCACGCCAGTTGGACCAGTAGGGCCTGTCGCTCCTGTGTTAACAGCAAACCCAGGAACACCTTGAATGCCTTGAGAACCAGTAGGGCCAGGCTTGCCTGTTGGACCAGTTGCCCCGGTGTTAACAGCTGAGCCAGGCACACCTGTAGGGCCACGAGGCCCAGTTTTGCCCAATGGGCCTGTTGCACCAGTGTTAACAGCAGTTCCTGGTGTACCAGTAGGCCCAGCTGGTCCAGTTTTGCCTGTTGGTCCAGTAGCACCAGTGTTAACAGCCGTTCCTGCTGACCCAGTAGGGCCTTGTAGTCCTTGTGCTCCTGTTGAACCTTTGGCGCCAGTAGAACCAGTTGGTCCGGATGGTCCACCATTAGGACCTGTTGGTCCTACTGCCCCAGTAAATCCCGTTGCGCCAACAATGCCTATTGGCACCCAAACAGTGCCGTCAAAAGTTTCCACCCAGCCCAAATCAGTGTTGTATCGCACCATACCTGCAACACCAGTAGGGCGCTCAAGTGTTGAACCTTGAGGCAAACCAAGTGCAGAGGTGTTGTTACTTACATCAAGAGAGCCCAGTACGTTAAGTTTGCCAGTTTCCATAATCTTGTTCACCAAAAAGCTAGCCCTATTTATTGTTTTCGTGGAAGTGTGGATTTGAGTTGATAAATACTGATAACGAACTAGGCTACAAAATGCATATACTACTTGAACTCAAACAAACGTTCTTGCAACAAAATTGGATCAAAAAGATTTATGACTGTTGGCTTGTAATATGCTTTGTTTTGGCTATTTTTTTGTTTTTTGGAAAATTGTCAGAACAAGTGTTTTTTCAGCTGCTATGGCCAATAATAGCTGTAGGATATTTTGTCAGAATAATAGTATATTTGAAAGGGTGAATAATAAAAATCTCACACTAGTTCACCGTATTAGTGAGCAATAGTCAATTTTGAAAGATGACCCACACCATGCTACATTTACGTCTTGAAGGCAACACTTTTGATCCAAACCCTTACTGGACTGTGCCAATCAACCAACCTGAACCACCTGCACTAGACACTGTTGAATTATTTGACCAAAATGGATACGATCTCAGCCAACTGGAACTGTTATACAGCAAATCCAACAATGGTTGGGCATCGGTTCATAGGAATCACCACCACATAGCACTGAGAAAAAGTTGGTTTTCACAGCCGCCCTTGGATAGAGGTGCTGTATTGAATCACAGCTTGTTATTTGAAAGAAAAGGGTTTCTTGGAGAAGCAAGACAGCAACTGGAAAATTGGGCCAAACACACACCTTTGTTTTGGAAAGTTGTTAAAATACGCCCTAAGTGGGGATTTGACTTCAGTATAGACTGGGCTGATGAACAAGGCAATGTATTTGAAATCTTGCATTATGAATTTGATGGATTCAGCTATGCAGAAGTAGATGCACAAAGGCAGTGGCATGAACAAAAGTTTCAAAGTATTGATTGGGTGGATGCAGCGCAAAGCATGCTACGGCGCAAGGATGAATGGCATTCACTTGAATTTTTTGAACAAAGCGACTGGAAATGCCAATTTTTTGGCATTGGCAAAGAACGTTTCAAAATGGTTTTGTGGGAATAGCACTTTTACAAAAAGACAACGTGAGCTCACCATAATTTGTGAGCTCACTTGTAAAGATTCAATTATTCACGGTTTTGTTTTGTTGAGGCACGCAAAAACCAACCATGCTTGGCGTGACTTTCCAGGCGCCCGCCGAGGAAATTTATCACCCCCTCATCGTTGGCAATTTTAGCTTGCTCAACAGCTTTTTTGAGGCTAGATATTACTTGATCGTTCGTTTCCAACAGCTTGCTGATCATTGCACTGCTGGTGGGAATCTTGCTGTCATCATCAACTGTAGCTAGTTCACTCAAACGGCCAAAGTTGAAAGGCACATACTCATCTAGTGCCCGAATCTTTTCAGCGATGTCATCAACTGATGCCCAAAGCTCTTCGTAAATTTTTTGAAATAGATTGTGATACTCGTAAAAATCACGGCCTTCCACATTGAAGTGATATTTGTGCGCTATCATATACATGGTGAAAGTGTCTGCTAGTACAACTTTCATTGCGTTTCCTAGATCGCTCATGGAGATTTCCTCAGTCATCGTTTTCTCTATTTATAACGGTTGTTTCATACTTGACGCCAGCTTCGTTTAACATGTTTTGACTCACTTGTATTTGTTCTTGCCATTTTTGATAAAATGTGCCTGTGGGATCCAAACATGCCTCATCCACGATCAAACTCTTGATACCACTTTGAATAATAGCTCGAGTACAATCACAACAGGGCCAGTGTGTAACTACCAAGGTGCAGTTATCACAACTGATGCCATTTCGTGCACATGCATATACTACGTTTCTTTCAGCATGCTCGAACAACCAATTTTTGTGAGGCTTTTGCCACACTTGCGGATTAGTGTCAAGAATATTGCGTGGGGGACCGTTGTAACCAAAACCTCTTGGATTTCGATTTTGATCAAAAATCACAGCACCAACTTTGATCTCGTCCTTGCTCCAACTGGCCACTTCATGTGCCAGCCGTAACCACCTCTGATTCCATTTATGTGACATATGAAAATTACCCCTATAACATATGAGCTTAACTTAAATATGGCTCTAGTGCAAGGGAACAAGCGATGACCAAAATAGTATTCTTGGATTTTGATGGTGTGCTATTGCCCGATCCTGATGCAAGAGCACAAGCAGCTGAAGGACTGTCAACCTCCAATTACCTACAAAAAGTAATCTTCAATACCGATTGTGTGGCGAATTTGAATCAGCTGTTGAAGCAGAGTCATGCTGAAATTGTTCTCAGTACCAGCTGGGCGGACGGAAACAGCATCAGTGCTATAAGCAATTGTCTTTTGAGAAACGGCGTTGATCCTTCATGTATTTTTGAATACGACGACCCCAGTGAAGGAAATTACATGACTCCTAGACAGCAAGGGTCCAATCGGGGTCAAGAAGTTTTGAACTGGATTGCTGATCATCCCGAGATTGACACTTGGGTGGCTATAGATGACAACCCAGCAATCTTGTATTTGAAAACCAATTATGTGAGAACACATCCTGATCACGGACTTGATAAGGATGGTCTCTCCAAAGCTCTATCTTTCCTACAAAGATAATCATAGTAAATAATCCTACAACAAGGGACTGGTAAAATATGAACATTTTTGAACACTTCATCAAAAGTGAAACAGGAATTTATGCTGGTAAACATGTGATTGTGGATTTGTGGGGTGTAGTGAACCACTCTCAAGAAAGTGAAATTGTTGAGTGCTTTTCTCAAGCTTGTGTTGATGCAGGTGCCACTGTTTTGTTCAAACATTGTCATCATTTTGGAGAAGGTGCCGGAACCACTGGTGTAGTAGTTCTTAGTGAAAGTCATCTTTCATGGCATGCCTGGCCGGAAGCATCTATGGTTGCGATTGATATCTTTATGTGTGGACAAGCTGATCCAGAAATGGCATTGCCCCGTATAAAAGATTTTTGGAAACCCAAAACCATGGACTTTTCCATTATGCAACGAGGTATTGTGAAGCCACACAAACTTCCCTTTGACATAACGCACATTGTTGACAAATCATAAGTATGTTTGATTCAATCACACTCCTGGAAATCTTCCAGATTAGGGATGAGAGAAGTGATAAACTTTGGGGGCGTTTCCGTCTCAACAATGACTCTTGGCACGTTTTCTGGTGTGCTTGGAAAGGCAGCAGCAGTTTCAAAACTCATGGTGTAGCCTGGGAAGGCATGATAAGCACACAACGTGGCAAGCAAGCCAAGCTGAAAAAAGGATATAAGCAAGTTGTCTACGAGGATGTAATACAGGAGTGGCCAGACTTTCCCACAATGATGCTGGAGAGATTCACTTGGCACATCTTGCAAACTGAGGGGGTTTAAATAACTGAAAAGGATTCTTCCATGAGCCTACGAGAGCATATCCACTTAGTGGAAGCTGCAAGCAAACTTGAGCCTATCAAAATCAGCCCACTGCCTTACAAAACAAAAGATCTTGAACCTGCCATGAGTGAGCACAGTGTGGATGTGCATTACAACACGTTAACCAAAAATTATTTCAAAAAATACAAAGCCACTGGCAATTTGTTTCAAAAAGCAGGTGCATTGTTGCATAACGATTTCTTTTGGCCGTTGCTCAAGCCCTATTCAAAAAACAACAAGCCCAGTGCAGACCTAATGAGAAAGATCAATGCTGCCCACAAAAGCTTAGATCTCTTTAAAAAATCCGTGGTTGAATCAGCCTTGAGCATTCAAGGCAATGGGTGGGTATTGATAATGGAAGATCTTCAAATACAAACCATACAGAATCACGTTTTGAAACCAGGTATTGCTATGGCTATTGATCTTTGGGAACACACCACAGTGGATTATGATTTCAATAGGGAAAAGTTTTTTCAAGAGTTTTGGAACGTTGTGAATTGGGATAAGTTGGAAACATTATTGAAATGAAAAAAGCAATTTCTTTGACCACTGCTGCTGAGCAACATATAAATCAAATCTTAAAAAATAGCGAACAAAAGGTGTTTTTGGTCAGCATTGACAACAAAGGCTGCTCAGGGCATAGTTATGTTTATGAGCTGTGTAATCGGGAACAACTGGGCAAGTTTGACGAAACAATTGATCTGGAGGACGGCTTTTTGGCAATCAAATCCAACAGTGTCATGAAATTACTGGGCAGCACTCTTGGATTGGAAAACAATGAGTTTGGCCAACAATTTGTTTGGACCAATCCCCAGGTTTCAGGCACTTGCGGCTGTGGAAAAAGTGTGAGTTTTTAAAATTTATGATCAAAACCAACTATTCAAGCAAACTGTTTTTTGGAAAGTACTCTACCAAAATCACAGTATCAACTATCGTTGCAAGTAAAAAACGTTATACATATGGCTATCCAAAGCCAGCTGAAGTTTTTGTTTTGCACAACTGGTGCAAAGACAACTTTCAAGATGCTTTCATAATAAAAGACCACTTCATAAAAACCAACAATGGTCTTGAGTATCATCAAATGGTTTACACATCAAATGCTCAAGACAAAAACGCACTGATTGGGCAATTTTCTTCACAAGTGTTGGAAATTACTCAGCCGCTGAATTCTGACCATGAAAAGTCATTGGAAGTGCGCAATTTAGTGATTGTCAGAAAAAACCTATTGTTCAACAAATACAAATATAGTGTGTATTTCAAATACGATCCCACTCATGAAACATGGAATTGGCTCAAAACATTTTTCAAGGATGAAGAGGGATACAAACTTGTTCCAGGTGCCAACGACCTCACGTCATATCCTGTTTGGCCTAGAGTATACCTGGTGGACGACACACATCTTGTGACTTTGAAGCTGATGTGGCAAGAAAGAATTGATTACATCAAAACAGTGGAGTTGCTGCCCTAGCCTGGGTTTTTCAATAGTCTTAAATATTGGTAATCAAACACAATGGATTACCAATGACGTCTTATCCTTTTTGGGTTACAGCAGGTGAACTCTCAAGCAGAAGTGAAGGCTACAGCTACAGCAGTAACCCAGAAATTCTCTCCTACGGGGAAACAAACAATCAGCCTTGTACGGTAAGTATTCCTCCCATAAATGGAGCCTTACCTCCTGGTACACGATTGGAATTGGTGGGTGCCCAAGTTCAAATCAAAGGGCAAATATCAGGAGTTGTGGGCACAGAGACTTTTGGGTTCACATTGCGTCTTAACAATGGCACCTTTTCAGCCGATCGTACCTTTTATATTACTGCAACTAATAGCATTGATGTTTTGGAATGGATAACAAGCAACAATAATGTGCTGGGGTATTACTACTCCCTTGAGCCACAAAAGTTTGTTGTGACTGCACAAAACAATCCGTTAAAATCCATTACCTACAGTTTTCCACCCATTATTTCCTGGACCCAAGGTGTTTCAATTGAAGCTGGAACAGGATTGGTCACTGTGGATTTGAGTTGGAAACCCACCACCAGCTACACTGTTTTGGATTATGTGTTCAACAATGGATATTTGTATAAGTGCAACATAGCAGGCAAAAGCGGCTTGGCCAATGGACCGTATGTGCCTGGAAGTAATATTGTTGACAGCACTGACCCACCCTGGCAGCCAAACACATATTATATTGTAAACCAAATTGTATCAAACGATTCTGGAAAACTCTATGTATGTATTACAAGTGGATTCAGCGCCCCAGCAGGCGGCCCCACTGGCACAGGTGGCGCTATTCCAGACGGCTACCCAACTGTTTGGAAATATGTGGAACAAGCAGCAGTATGGAATCAAGTAGCCCCTGGCACAATTGATAATCTCAATTTTACAGTGTTGGCATACACAGATACCAAAAACATTTCTCGTGTGTTTCAAGTGGGGTTGATAAGCCCCCCTCATGCACCCATATGGGTTACACCTGCCGGTAGCTTGGGATCAGTTGTTCCAGGAACAGAGTTCAATTATCCGCTACAGGTTTTTGAACCAGATTTCCAAAGTGTAAGCTTTTTCAGTGCCAATCTCCCATCCTGGCTTAATATTGGCATTTTGGGAGAACTTTGGGGAGAGGCACCAAATGTTCCCAGCACAACAGTCTACTCTTTCTCAGTAGCTGCAAGCGATGGAACAAACTCAGTATCACAAAACTTCTTTGTAACAGTAGCCAAAGATGCACAGCAGATAGAGTGGCAAACCCCAAATGATTTGGGTTCAATAAAAGACGGTGAATTCAGCAGCATACAATTCCAAGCCATTACCAATCGGCCCGGGGCAAGTATCCAGTATGGTTTAAGTGGAGGCAACATTCCACCATATACAATTGTAGTAAGTTCCACAGGAATGCTCAGTGGTTTTGTGGAATACCATGCTGTGTCCAAAACCTATTATTTTGAAGTAAGTGCTAGTGATGGCACAGACATCGTGGCTCGCTGGTTTAAGTTGACTGTAGACAGCCAAAATCTTGAACACTTTATGAGTATTCAAATTCCCATCACAGGAACAAATAAACTGGATTTTATTATCAATAACAGCAGCAGTTTGATGCCTCCTGAATATTTGTTTCGCGAGGCTGACAAAAACTGGAGCCGTAATGACAATCCATCAGTGCAAGTTATAAATGGTTTAAATTATCAAAATGTTGCAAGTGTACGAGACGTAATAAGCAACTATTTGACTGAATTCAAAATAAGTTATGGTAATGTGTATGTAAGTACAGACCCGTTGCTGCCATATCAAACACTTTTCGTGGCTGTGAAAGACTCCAACAGTGTGAAAGCATGGAGTCCTTTCACTGTTTTCAGCTTAAATGAAAGGGTAAGTACCAGCAGTGGATTGCAGCTGGTGGCCATAGTTGGCGGCACAAGCGGCGATTTTCCTGAACCCCGGGGGCCAGGGGATGACGGATCTGTGGTGTGGAAAGTTGCAGCATTTCCCAACAATGTAACCAGTAGATTGTTGCCATTGCCATGGTATCCACAGCACAACTATCAATCCCAACAAACTGTACTGAATCAGGATCTGCTTTTGACGGCACAAAATTCAGGTTATAGTGCAGGTGGTTTGGGCCCTGTGGGTGGTTTGGGGCCTGTTGGGCCAATTCCTATCCAAGATAACCAAGTTACTTGGCTAAAACAAAATATACAAGGGCCAAATCAGGCATTCCCAGCCAGCATATACAACATAAGACAAACTACAACCAGTGTGTTTGGTTTTTCCAATGCCAAAGGTTCAGGCGCTCAAGCCACAGCTAGTGTAAATTTAAGCAGCGGGGCAATAACTGGCGTTTTTGTCAACGCGCCTGGTACCGGATATTATAGTCAACCAAAAGTCAACGTAATTGGAGAAGGATCAGGTGCATTAGTTGAGGCCTATCTGGGTTTGCAAAGCGGAACAATTGCCAGCTCAACACCTGGATTTGTTGTGGGCCAAGAATTTGAAGTCACAAACGGCACAAGTGTTCTCAATCAGTTTGGCACTATAAAAGTATCAGAGGTTGATAACATAGGTAGAGTAACTGAGATTGAAATCCTGTCCAGTGGTGTTTTTTCTCATTTTCCCAAAGGCAACATCACATTCTTCATTGGTTCTAAAAACTTTGCGGTGTTGTTTGACCTAGGAGTAACAAGTGTGAATGTGCTGAATCCTGGCCAAGGATATCAACAAGGTGCATTTTTAAACTTCCAGGGAACAGAACTACTGCCCCTTTGGCAAGAGTTATGGGCTCGAGGGTATGTTTTGAGTGTGCCATTGGCTGAAGTAACTGACGCTGGGGCCACTTGGTATAAAACCAATCCCTTTCCTGTGAACCCTTATGATGGCACAGAGATTGAAGTAAAACAATTGGAGTTAACGGTTCAAGGCATAGTTTGGACTGGCACCACAACTTTTGATCTGGATTGCATGACTTGGGACGTGGATCAGACTCAGATGATAGAGTATGAACCTGCAAGTGAAACAATTTTTGACGACAACTCCACATACTTCGATGAGTTCACAACTCAATTTGACTTTGTCAACAACAATAACATTCCGTTTGGTCAAGTGGTTTTTGATCAAAATCAAACCATTTTTGATTATTACAGCACTGTCTTCAACCAAAGATCATCAATAGTATCCAGTAGGTTTTCAAGAAATTGGATCCTGAATTTTGGCAAACCCTGGGCGTAATGATCTGTTAAATAGCGCAGATATTTTTGTGATGGCCCATGACAAGTAACATAGACACCTCTGGTATCAATGAGAATTTTCCTGTAGAGAACGCTGATAATCCCAGCCAAGGCTTCAGAGACAATTTCACCAGTATCAAAACCAATCTTGACACTGCTGCAACTGAAATCTCCAATCTACAAGATGCTGTGCTCTTGCCGGGACCCACAGGCCCTGCAGGAACACCAGGCGGTCCCACAGGAGATACTGGGCCCGGTGGTCCCACAGGATACACAGGACCTGCTGGCACAGCCGTTAACACAGGTCCCACAGGCAGCACAGGACCTAGAGGCTTTCCAGGCATTGCATACAATACTGGTGCCACAGGTCCCACTGGATTCACTGGGCCCACAGGTGCCGCCAGCACAATTACCGGTCCTTCTGGTCCCACAGGTGTTACAGGCCCTGAGGGCAGTGCAACAAACACAGGTGCCCAAGGACCTACAGGTGCACCTGGACAAAAAGGTGCTACGGGAACAACAGGACCACAAGGTGCTCCTGGCATTGCAACAAACACTGGAGCAACAGGCCCATCAGGGTTAACTGGACCACAAGGTGTAGTAGGACAAATTGGTCCCACAGGTCGCACAGGTCCCACAGGCCACACAGGCAGCAAAGGTGAAACGGGTTCCACAGGCTCGACCGGTCCTCTGGGCTTGACTGGAGCACAAGGAGTTACAGGACCAACTGGATCTCAAGGACCAACTGGTGCCCCTAGTGTGATTACGGGGCCCAGCGGAGAAAAAGGTCCCACAGGCTCCGCTGGTACCGGTGTGAGAATAATTGGCACGGTTCTCTTTTATTATCAAATTCCCGGCTGGCCAGGTGCTGGTTCTGCTGTTCTTGGTGACGCATATGTGGAGTCCAGCACAGGCAATCTTTGGGTTTGGGCTGGTCTCAATTGGACAAATGTAGGCCAAATCAAAGGCCCCCCTGGAGACACTGGTGCACAAGGCAACAGCATAACTGGATCTCAAGGTGCTACTGGGCCAACAGGGGTAACCCATACAGGACCAACTGGTCCTGCATTGTTAGGCCCCACTGGCCAGAGTATTCTTGGTCCCACAGGCCGTACTGGTCCCACTGGCATTGGTATAACTGGTCCAACAGGTGTAACAGGACCGGCAAGCTTTGTGCCGGGTCCTCAAGGTCCACAGGGTGTGAAAGGTGACACTGGTCCCACAGGTGTTCCTGGAACTGCTACTAATACAGGCGCAACTGGGCCCACAGGTATTACTGGTTCAACAGGCGCAATAGGAGCTACAGGTCCAACAGGCGTGACTGGTCCAACAGGAACAACAGGCCCTACTGGGCCACAAGGCACAGGTCCCACTGGTGTTACAGGGCCAACTGGAACAACAGGAGTTACTGGCCCAACAGGTCCAACTGGTGTGACTGGCCCAACTGGAACAACAGGGGTTACTGGTCCCACTGGCCCTACAGGAGCCACAGGTGTTACAGGACCAACTGGGCCTATGGGAGACACTGGTCCTTCAGGTCCAACAGGTGTTCCTGGAACTGCGGTGAATACAGGGGCTACGGGAGATACTGGGCCAACAGGCACAACCGGTCCTACTGGTGAGACTGGTCCCACAGGCACAACAGGCACAACTGGCCCAACCGGTCCTACTGGCGACACTGGAACAACAGGACCACTAGGGCCAACAGGCAGAACTGGGCCCACAGGCCAGTTGGGAAACACTGGCACAACTGGTCCAACAGGCACTGCTGCATTGCAGATTCAAGCAGCAGGTGCCCCTTTGGGCTCGGCCACAACCATAAATTTCAACACAAACTTAAGCACAACTTTGGCTGCTGGAATAGCAACAGTCAATGCAGCTACAGCTACAACATACAGCCGCACCACAACTAGCGTAACAACGTCAGTATTGGCTGATGATGCAACCAGCAACAACTCCCTTACTGGCTTCAAAGGGTATGCGATTTACAAAATAACTGTGTCAGCCGCTTGTTGGGTAAGAATCTACACTGATGTGGCCTCCCGCACAGCTGATGCAAGTAGAGTGCTTCCTGCTCCTCCCCCTTCTTACGGAGGTGTTATTACTGAAATCACAACCTCTGGTGCTGAAACCAAATTGTTAAGCCCAGCACCATTTGGGTTTAGTAATGAATCGCCAGCCACTACACTTATACCCATAGCAGTGACCAACTTGAGTGGTGGCTCCACAGCAATCACAGTAACAATTACACTATTACAGGTTGAAACCTAATGGCAGTTATCAGCAGAGTAAATCCAAATTTTCCAGTTCCTGGTATTGATCAAAGTTCCAAAGGCTTTAGAGACAATTTTGCCACAATCAAAACAGAGATTGAGAATCTGCAAGCAAAGGCAATTTTGTTAACAGGTGATGTGATTGCTGGACCAATTCTTTTGGATTCAGGAACAAGCCCAGTAATCATACCCACTGTGGGGTTGGTTTTCCGTCAAAGCTTTGTGGCAGCTGACTTAGTAGCAGGAACACTTACTGTTACACACAACCTCGGACAAAAAATTGTTTTAGTGCAAGTGAGCAACAATTTGAGTGAGGTAATATCACCTGATAGCATAACACTAACCAGCACCAGCAGTTGTTCAATTGTGTTAGCAAGTTTCCTACCATTGGTAGGAACTTGGAATGTTATTGTGCGAGCTTAACCTTCACTGGCAATTTGGCTGAGTTCAATCAGTGCTGCACTGAAATTGATCTCAGGATCAGCACACATTGCATGATCTCGTAACCGATTGGCAATGATCACAATTGCAGCATTTTGTTGCTTATCTGATGATCCCCACCAATTGAGATTTTGATAAAGCAACCGATAAGCTTCCTCGAACTCGGCACCTTGTAGCTTGGGCGCCAGCAGTTTCCGAGCTTCGAGAATTTTGCCCTCCCGGAACAGCCCAACAGCTTGCACAACATAGTCACTGGTAGCACTGGCTGTACCTTCACCTGGTCGTGTAAGTGTTTGATTGATGCAATTTTGTTGCAGCATGTTGATGCACTTACGAAGATCAGGATAGCACGCACTTACATAATCATCCAGAATCTCAAAATTATGTTCTGTAAGATCAATGCCTTCACTCATGAGAACTGTTGCAATGCGCTCCACAAACTGATCGCGTTCAAGGCTTTGGATTTCAAATGTTTGACACCTGCTTTTCAGCGCAGGAATGATTTTGTGACCATAATTGGCAGTAAGGATAAAGCGTGCTCCATCACTGTAGGTTTCAACCATATTACGTAAGCCGCTTTGAGCGGCTGCGGTTAAACCGTCAGCCTCATCAATAATCACATAACGAAACTCACCCATGGGCATTGTGGATACAAAGTTTTCAAGATCGCGAACAAAGTCAATACCGTTGGTTGTACTTCCGTTCACAAACTTGATATCTGAATTATCTACGCCCAGCTCCTGCATCAGCATCATAGCCAGTGCGGTTTTACCAATACCTGGATGCCCAATTAGGAGCAAGTTTGGCAAATGCCGTTCAGCTACCCAAGATTCAACTTGAGCTTTTTGTGCACTGTTGCTCCAAACATAGTCTTGGAGACTGTTTGGTCGATATTTTTGAACCCAAAGCTTCTTGCTCATCTAGTCCTCATGCAGTTTTACTTGATGAGTTTGCTGGGAGGAGAAGGCTGTGTCAACAGTCCTCTACAAGGAGAATGCTTTCAGGTTCAACCATTCGCACTACTGTGATTTCACCGTTGGGGTGGGATACACTTACACCACGACTCCAGCGGCCATGCGAAATCAAAACCCGGTCGCCCTTTTTCACATCGGATACTTCACTACCTACAGAATAAACGGTAGCCCAACGTGGTCGTACTCCGCGATCTTTGCCGTCGTCATCCCCAATAATAATGCCTGCTTTCGTGCGACGCTCGCCATGTTCCATGTTATGCACAAGCACACGAGATGGCAGTGGCCGAATCTCTCCTTGTGTGTGCCAATCAAATGGTTCCAAATCAGTCATCTTTATCAACTATCTTTCTCTTGGGTGTAGGTGTTATTACTCCTGTGCCCACAAGATCCTGGATGGTGGGAAACTCTACATCAGGAATAGCAGCAGCCCTAGGTGTAGGCATTGGAGGTGGAGCAGCTCGTGACAAAGGTTCTTCGCTTTTGATATCAGTGGTGAAAGATTGCGTCATTGCCCTTGCAGCAGCCCATTCTGCTTCAACTTGTTCTTGTGTTTTCAAAACAATGCCTCCTTCTCCAAGAATATCACCCTTGGCATTCATCCGAGCATTGCCTAGCGCAATTTGATTTTGGTTTTGTAAGCTCAGTGCAGAAAAATCTATAATTTCTCCACGCATGCTTCTGTGTTGACGTCGAAAATGTCCAGCCATTATAAATTCCTTGTTGACTTCAAAGTTCGTATTTAATTTTGAAGAATTCTTGGTAGTCAAGATCATAGTCTAGTGGATTGATTTTATTGACGCCAATAAGGAACAAAACGAAGCAACTTACAGAACTACCTCGTCCCACACCCCAAACCAACCCCTGACTTCTCCAAGTGTCCACAAGATAAATCAGATGTTGGAAAATTGGTTCAGATTTAAGCCTTGTAATAATTGCCAGTTCCAAAAGAGCTCGTTGTTCTTGTTCTCTATTTGTGCATCGTGTCAAACAATAGTTTTTTAAATCAATGTTTTTGTATTCTTGAGGCGTAAACCAGTCTCTGTTTTGAGGGTCAATTTTATGATTGGGAATAGGCCATGAATCCAATTTTTCACATTGCTGCAAGAAAGCCAGCTTGGCTGGCGAATCCTGCCACTCAAAAATGTTGTCCAGTTTGTTTTGGTATGCCAATTCCACTATTCCCTGTTTGCTCACAAAAGGAGTTCCTTCTTGGTCAAAAACCACAAGATCGTCTGTCATAATTACAGTATAGTATATTGTTTGGGTCCGCGCTTTTGTTTGGCCAAATCATCTAACTCTTCTTCAAGAGGGTCAGTATTCACTATTACATGTTTTGATGCATCTTTGGCACTGTCTTCTTTATGCAGACGTTGTTCCATCTCCAGTTCCAAACTTTCAAGAATGCTTTGAAACTGGTCCCACATCAAACTACTGGTTTGTCCCCAGCTTCTCAAGCGTTGCATTCTGCCCAAAATATTGCTTTTTCGTTTTTCCAGCTCTTCGAAAGAAACAGAACCGAGGTCATTTATCAGAGGGTGTGTCATAATTTCTTGCTTTGTTGTCTTTGTCAATAGCAGTAGCAAACAATTTATTTGTTACTTTCCAGCCGGCACCACACTTGCTGCAATAAAACTGCAAGTTACGAAAAATAATATTGTTAAACGAAAAACTTGTTTGAGTTTGGCACGAAGGGCAAGTGAAGTCAATTTTTTTAACGGGAATATAGCCAGTGGGTTCAATTTGTTCCACTGCAAACTGATTGTTGACTTTAATGGATTTATTATTGGGAAATGGTATTATCTCACACATTTGAAAATAACATTGTGGAAGCTACCGTATAGTGTGCAGATCACGGGCTAAATTCAATTCCAGTGGCAGTAAAACTTAAATTGCCATTTGCACTTTTGACAAAAATACTATCTCCAGAGTCTAAACCAATGCCTGTTACAGCAAATATACCGTTACCAATCAAAGGTGTATCAAAAGCAATGTATCTTGCTGTAGTTAAACTTTGGCCATCAGGTACCAATGCTATCCTAAAAAATTCACTTGCACCACCTTGATTTGCCACAAAGATTGTTACCTGTGCCTGACGTTGTGCTGGTACATTATATAACTGAACTGGTGTAACAGAGACAGGACGTAATTGATTGAATATTTTTGGAGATGTATTGGCCATTGACTCTTGTTCCTAAGACAAAACTTATCTCATATTTATCCAAGGTTGGCTCTGTTAGCTACACCAACTTCAAAACATGCTGTAAAACTGTCTTGGGATCAACCCAACAATCATCTCGGTAAGGAATCATTTCCCACATCAAAAATTGATTGGGTGTAAGGTAGCTCCGATCCAATAGAAGATTGATGTTCTCTTCATGTCCATAAATTTTGGGATCACTTTGGCCCCAGATCACTACACCTTTTTTTCCCAAACTCCAGGCATAGTGTTGAAAAAATGTGTCAACCGATATCCAAGTGCTGCATGATTGAATTATTTGAGCTAGATCTTTCAAATTTAAATTCTTGCGGAAATCTTCCACCAATTGTAGTTCCCCATCAACGCCCACTTGAACAACTGGCGACGGCAAAAGTTTGACAAGATCATGCCAGTGAGGATAATTTTTAGGGTTAGGGCTGCCATTACGTAATTGCTTGCTCCAAGGCGCAATGAGAATCATTTGTCAACTCCATATAGCTTGCGGTAGGCATTTTCCAAACTGTCTTTCCACTCCCATTGTTCCATTTTTTGATACACATTGAAATAACTGATATCACCAAATAGATGTTGGGCTTCACCAATGCTGCGACCTGGAACAAGATCTGGGTAACAGGAAAACACCACTGGATTTTTTATCCAAGGAAGAACTTTTTGAAAAACAACATGATCGCCCATACCACAGTCAAGCACAACAATAGTGTTGTCTCTATAATGCAAATGATTCCTGAATATGGCGTCATCTTTCTGATACATCAGCGCCTCATGTTGCCTGATTCCACCAACAGGGTTTTTCAAATGCCAGGTCACAACATTGGGCACAATGAAGATTTGATAACCCTTTTGTTTCAGCCCCCATGTGAACAATGTTTCTTCTCTGAATCCCACAGGACTTAACGCCAAATTGTAGTCATGAATTCCTGCTCTGTATAAAAAACTGCAATGAAGATGGTCTACAGATTTTTTCTCAGTGATATAATCCCATTGAATACTTTGTTCTTCCACTTTGTCGATAAGGCCTGTGGCATTTGTGTTTTTCAAAAATGGAGGTGTAAGCACACTGCCACCCACCGCACCCACATCACTAGCCAAATGAGTTTTCAAGATTTTCAATGCATTGGCTTCAGCTACTGTGTCGTCATCCAGTCGCCAGACCCATTCAAATCCCATCCTGTTTGCAATCTGATGATTGTGATGTGGTCCTTGTTTTCTTCCAAAAATCACTTCCCAAGACAGCTTTTTTTCTTCTAAGATGCACAGAACATGACGCAGAGTGGGGATTTCTCTTATGTCTTCAACAGGATCATTATCGTCAAAGATAACCAAGTGATTTGGCAATTCTGTTTGTGTTGCCACACTCATGATGCTCATGGCAAGTGTGCTGTGATATCGCCCTTTGGTGGTGATGCTGCACAAGACTCCTTTTTTCATACTGGTAATCTTTCGTATTTCTCATTCCATACTCCAGTTTGTGTTACTGTGCCATCTATGCCAAACCAAAGCAAAGGTATTTCAAATGTTTTTTTGAACCCATTGTTTTCCAAATGTTCCGCAATTTTTTTGATATCCTGGAAACTGGGATTGGAATTCATGTTGTTGTGCACTTCCACAAAAATTGTTTTGAATCTATTCAAAACTGCAATCGGAGTATTCAGCAACACATTGAACTCATGCCCCTCAATATCCAGTTTCAAAATCAATTCACTGCCTTGAACATCGTGTTGTGCTAACAGTCTCTCCAAAGAAATTGTTTTGACAGAGAGATTTTTAGGATTATAAGGTTGAAGTTGACTGTTGACATCATCATTCAAAATACTCACCAGTAGATCATCTTGATCTGTTACTGCTGTGTTCACTAAGGTTATTTCTGGCAAGCTGCTTGCTACACTTTTTAGGTGAGTGTCATACACTACTGGATTGGCCTCCACAGCCAACACGCTCCTGGCCCCATGAACTAAGCTGAACACGCTGAATGTGCCCATATGTGCACCAATGTCCACAACTGTTGCACCATCAAACTCATTTTGATTTACATTATAGCAATTGATTTTAAATATTTCCTCAAACAACACATTGTTTTTGGTTTGCAGTTGGTTGATTGCTTTGTGAAACTTTGGTAGAGTTTCTTGCACAAGTTGCCAAGGAAACTGTCCCTTATTGGTTTGAATCCATGTGGGATTGTATTTTTGGGCTACTTTCAGCATGTTCCGGGTGAAAATGTTGGTCCAGTCTGGCACTAATCTTGGATCATGAACTGTGCCTTCACCTTTGTGATACAACGGAAAATCACTTATCCACATTTTCAAATTATGATCCATAGTGTTGTCAGCCACTTCAATTACTTTGAACCCTGCATTTTCTGTTTCAATTGAGAATTCAATGTCTTCACCACTGCCTACACCGTAATCTTCATTCAGTAAACCAATTTTCTCAAAAACCTTTTTGTGAATCATAACGCAGAAAAAAATGGCAAACTCTCTGCCTGCATGCTCGCTATACATTTTGTTTGTACAAGAAATACCACAATCTTCGTGAGCGTCAAAAGCTGCTGCCAGTCTAGCCAACCAAACTCCTTTGTTTTGGCTTAGTAATGTAACATCATTACTGAACAAAACAACTAAATCGCATGTTGCTGCTTTAATCCCTGCATTTGTGGCTCGGGAAAACCCCAAAGGGGCGTCACTCCACACAATTTTGAAATGATCTTCCATGCCCAAGGTTTGAAAGTGGTTTTGTAATTCTGCCAAGTATGATTTGGTGTTATCAACACATCCATTGGCTGAAATAATCAATTCAATATCTCGCATGTGCGAGTATTTGAAAATTGACTCTAGGCAAGGTTTCAGCAGGTCGTCACAGTGATTGTAAGTGGGCACAACGATACTATATCTCATAGTATGAGATAGTTGTTTTCAACAGGAAAATCAATATCCAGCAGGCGACTGAGATCAGTCGCCTGCTAGTGTTTTCCTCAAAGAGTCTATTACGTTTTGTAGCTGTGCCACTTGATGTGTTTGATCCTGCAGATGCTTGACCAAAAGTGGAATCAGCTGTAGATACGCAACAGTTTTGCCTTGGCTTGTGTTGCTTATTATGCTAGGCAGTATTTGTTCCACTTCCTGCGCAACAAAACCAAAACTGCTTTTGTTGGTATGTAACCAGTCAAAGCTCACTGGCTTCAGTTGTGACAAAATGCTCCAAGAATCAGAAACCTCAACTATGTTTGTCTTCAATGTTTGATCACTCAGGCTGTTGAAATCCACAGCACTTACCTCACCAGTTCCAGGATTGAATGTGAACGCGGTTGCTGTGCTTCGGATACGTGGAGTATCATCTACGTTTGCTGCTGATACAAATAATGGGTAGTATGTGGCATTGATTGTTGTATCAGTAGCATTGATTACATTGCTAGGCCCTGCAGGTCCAGTAGTTCCTGTATTACCTGTGGGGCCCACAGGACCAGTTGTTCCAGTTGTGCCTGTGAGGCTAGCGCCTGTATGCCCAGTGGGGCCACTAGGACCGGTAGGCCCTGTAGTTCCAGTGGGACCAGTTGGCCCTGTATCTCCTGTAGGTCCTGTTGGACCGGTTTCACCGGTTGTGCCCGTGAGGCTAGCACCTGTTGGCCCAGTTGGCCCGGTTGATCCAGTGGGACCAGTGTGTCCAGTTGGACCTGTATCTCCTGTAGGTCCTGTAGGTCCAATTCCAGTTGGCCCTGTATCTCCTGTAGGTCCTGTTGTGCCTGTTATGCTAGCCCCTGTTGGGCCAGTTTCACCAGTGGGGCCTGTTGGGCCGGTTTCACCAGTGGGGCCTGTTGGGCCTGTAACAATAGGTCCTGTTGGCCCGGTTGGGCCAGTTGCGCTTTCACCTGTTGCGCCAGTAGGTCCAGTAGCTATAGGGCCTGTAGGCCCAGTCTCACCAGTTGGACCAGTTGTGCCTGTTTCACCAGTTGGCCCAGTTGGACCAGTTGTGCCTGTTTCACCAGTGGGCCCAGTTGGACCAGTTGTGCCTGTTTCACCAGTTGGCCCAGTTGGACCAGTTGTGCCTGTTTCACCAGTTGGCCCTGTCGCTATAGGCCCAGTTGGTCCAGTATCTCCAGTTGGTCCAGTATCTCCTGTTGGACCAGTTGGTCCAGTATCTCCTGTAGGCCCTGTGTCTCCAGTTGGTCCTGTGTCGCCCGTGGGCCCAGTGGCCATTGGACCAGTTGGTCCAGTATCTCCTGTAGGCCCTGTGTCTCCAGTTGGTCCTGTTTCGCCAGTAGGTCCTGTTGGTCCTGTTTCGCCAGTCGGTCCTGTTTCACCAGTTGGCCCAGTTGCGATAGGCCCTGTTGGCCCAGTTTCACCAGTAGGCCCGGTTACACCTGTTTCGCCAGTGGGCCCAGTTGCCATTGCCCCAGTTGGGCCTGTTACGCCTGTTGGACCTGTTTCACCAGTTGGCCCAGTTGCGATAGGCCCTGTTGGACCAGTTTCACCAGTTGGTCCGGTTTCACCAGTAGGGCCAGTTGCAATAGGCCCTGTTGGGCCAGTTTCACCAGTTGGTCCGGTTTCACCTGTGGGGCCTGTAATTTCTGGTCCTGTGGGTCCAGTAACACCTGTAGATCCTGTTTCACCAGTTGGGCCTGTAATTTCTGGTCCTGTAGGACCTGTAGCACCAGTAGAGCCGGTTTCACCTGTTGGTCCCGTTGGGCCTGTAATTTCAGGTCCTGTAGGGCCGGTAACACCGGTGGGGCCTGTATCTCCAGTGTTGCCTGTTGGCCCTGTCCCTTTTGGTCCAGTGGGCCCTGTTGTTCCAGTAGGGCCGGTTGGTCCGGTATTACCGGTAGGCCCTGTAACCCCAGTTGGTCCGGTTGGACCAACTGGACCTGTAGAGCCAGTCTCTCCTGTTGGTCCTGTATCTCCAGTAGCGCCTGTGTCGCCTTTGGGCCCTGGTGGCCCGCCTAATGGGCCTGTTGCACCAGTTTCACCTTTTTGCCCTGTGGCTCCTTGGGCACCTTGGATACCTGGAGAACCTTGCACACCTTGCAAACCAATTGGGCCTCTAGGCCCAGTTGGGCCTGTGCGGCCAGATCCAGTGGCACCAGAAGGTCCAGTAGGCCCTGTTGATCCTTGTCCTGTTGGACCTGTGCGCCCTGTTGCCCCTGTGTCGCCCTTGGGTCC
>Ga0068876_10001042_pt1 | contig 21936 bp, 12 predicted proteins | sample NOAtaG_6_FD_66442 | JGI IMG/M metagenome (GOLD analysis project Ga0068876, IMG submission 66442) | Freshwater lake microbial communities from Lake Erie, under a cyanobacterial bloom - NOAA_Erie_Diel5S_2200h metaG | ecosystem: Environmental > Aquatic > Freshwater > Lake | place: USA: Ohio, Lake...
TATGAGAATGAAGGAGAGTGGGGATCTCGGTTTTAGGATTTCCAAATCCTAATGCCATCTCACAATTGAAGCCTTGTTCTTTTAACTGATCGGCGTATTTTTTTAGGTATTGAAAATCTTGTTCGCGTTCCATATCAAAAGCTTCCTCGCCATATACAACAGCATTGGTGCTTTCTAAAACATGAAGTAGAACGTATTGAGCTTGCGTTCCGCCCATGGCTATGGCTTTGTTGATGGCTTTTAAATCACTTCCGCTAAAATCAACAGTGATCGCTATTTTAGAATAATGTTCATTGGCATTCAGTTGCAATGGTGCAATACCTCCATGAAAATGATTGTGCTTTTGATGATGTTTTTTTGTAAAAAAAGGAATAATAGTAATGTATAATAACATGATCAAACAAAACACACAAATTGGAACAATGGTGAAGCTTATCATAAGTGGACTTTCTGAAGTACTTATCCAATCAGCTAAAAAACCATACACCAATTTTATATTGAGGGAGATGATCACTGCGGCCGACACCCAAGAGGCAATGCGTTGCCAGCGCGGAATTGAAAATTCGCCCATTTTGCTTTTGTCGCTTACAAAATGGATCAAAGGAATTACAGCAAAACCTAACTGCATACTTAATATCACCTGACTTAATATCAATAATTTTCCGGTGCTTTGTTCGCCCAAAAAGAAAATTGTAAGAAACGCGGGAATAATGGCGATCAAACGTGTGATCAGTCTTCGTATCCAAGGCTGCAAACGTAAATTCAAATAACCTTCCATCACCACTTGGCCGGCTAACGTACCTGTGATGGTGGAACTTTGTCCGGCTGCAATTAAAGCTACAGCAAAAAGAATAGGAGCAAGTGAACTTCCTAGCATTGGCTCCAGCAATCGGTGTGCATCCTGAATTTCGGTAACATTGTTTATGCCATTATTAAAAAATGAAGCAGCCGCGAGAATTAGAATGGCTGCATTTACAAATAAAGCCAGATTAAGTGCAATGGCACTATCGATCAAATTAAAGCGAAGTGCTTTTTTTATGCCTTCTTCATTTCTTCTAAATTGTCGCGTTTGAACTAAAGAACTATGCAAATAAAGATTATGTGGCATCACCGTAGCTCCAATAATTCCAATGGCTATGTATAAAGCATCTTGATTTTCGATACCGGGAATTAAACCGCCCGCAATTTGTTTAAGAGAAGGTTGAGCAATGAGCAATTGAATTAAGAACGAAATTCCAATAAGCGCCACCAATGAGATAATAAACGCCTCGAGTTTACGGATGCCTTTGTTTAAAAGAAAAAGCAACAAAAAACTATCTAATACTGTGATGCAAACTCCGGCTAAAATAGAAACATTTGGAAAAAGTAGATGAATTCCAATGGCCATTCCTATCACTTCGGCAAGATCGCAGGCAGCGATGGCAATTTCGGCTAAAACGTATAAAAATAGATTTACAAATGCAGGAAAACTTTCACGGCTAGCTTGTGCCAGATCTTTTCCGGCCACAACTCCCAGTCGCGTGCAATGGCTTTGTAATAAAAGCGCGATCAAATTACTCATGATCAAAACCCAAATAAGGCTATATCCAAATTGGCTGCCTCCGGCAATATCGGTGGCCCAGTTTCCCGGATCCATATAGCCAACGCTGATCATATAAGCAGGACCTAAAAAGGCAAGGAATCCTCGCCATTTACCTTTACCTGCAGTTTTTACCGAAGCGTTTACTTCTTCTAGCGACTTATTCATGACGATACTGCAAAGATAATTTAAATTAAATAAGCCTAAACATTTATTTAGGCATACCTAAAAAGTGAAGAACAAAGAATTTCTTATCTTTAAGCTTGTATTTATGAGCAGGGTCTATATATTTTTTGTTTTTGTGATCGTCCAAGCATTCTCTTACGCACAACTTAAGGATATTAAGATCTTTCTACCAAAAGAAGTTGGCTTTAGCTATTATGAATTTGTTCAGTTCATGCCCGATGAAAAGTATTTTGTGGTGTGCGCCAATTCACTTGCGGTTTTTAGTACTGAAACAGCCGAGATCATTGATGAAGTAGATCTAACTTCAAATGCCAGGAATCTTTCGGTGAGCAAAGATGGAAAGTTCATTTCTTTCACCTTAAATAATGAGTTATACATTTATTCATTCAAAGATCAAAAGTTGGAGCTGTTTGAAAAAGTAATGTCGGATGAATTATTAAAAGGATTGCCAAACGGCGAGTGGTATAAGGCAATGCAATTTTCCGCTTCATTTTTTACCGATCAGCCGGGGCAATTGTATATTAGCGTAGCATCGTTCACTATGCTGTACGATTTTCAAAATAAAAAAGTAACAAGTAATCATTCGTTTAAGATCGGAGATTATATCATGCATGGCGCTTCGCTTGATGGACGAAATACTGCTGTTCTTGCTTTGATCTCCGGAACAAATACTTCCATTGTAAAACAACCTTTAAATGATCTTAGTGCAGTTACAAGTATTCTTAGCAAGATCGGCACACCTTTAAAATTGCGCTTGCACGATTCCTTATTAATGTGTTTTACAGCCGATAAATATTTTGTGATGAATATGGACAATGGCAAGGTTGTACATGAGGTTCGCGTGCCTAAAATAAAATATGATCCGCAGTGGGGAACGGATAAAAAATATTTTGATGAAATGAATAAACGTCCTGCGCTCAGCATTCCAGACACTATAAATTTCGCAAGCGATGAATCTGTTTCTGACATTGATTACAATCCGTTAAATGGTACACTTATTTATGCTACGTCAAAAGAAATGAAGTCCATTGATCTCAAAACAAAGAAATGTAAGGTCTATAAAAGTGGATACACCTATAATTTAAGGATATCTAAGGGTGGTAATAGAATGGTGGCAAATGGTTTCACAAACGGACGTTCATTGAGGGTGATGGAGCCAAAGAGCATGAAACTCATTGCAGAAAAATTATCACAAACAACGTTGATATCGAATGCAAAGATGAGTCCTAATAACCGTTGGTTAGTAATGAATAGTAATAGAAGTGCGGTTATTTGGGATATGAACAGCTTCACAAAATATGGCGAATTGAAGGATCAAAATTCAAAAGATTCCTCGGTGATCTACAATTTTTATTTTTTAAATGATTCGGAGTTAGTGGTTAATTCAGGCAATAATTTTAAGCAACTTAAATTGAGTATCTATAATATTAAAAAGCGGCAATTCACTAAACTCATTAAAAAAACAGGCTACGCAATAGCATCGGGTTTCATGAATAATGAATTTTACTATTGTGATAATTCAAGTTTGTATATTATAAATTTAAAAACTTTGGCAGAGGAAAAGTATACTGGCATGTATTCCTTAGCTGCTTTACCACAGTATCAAATGATCAATTTTACAGATCATTTAGTGTTTGTTCCGGAGGCAGGAAGATTTAAAATAGTAAATCGAAAAACAAAAGTTGTAGAGTATGAAAACACAGCTTGGAATTTAAATGTGCGAGTGATCATTAGTCCTGATGAAAAGAATGTGTTCACTACCGGTGTTATAAAAACAAAAAAAGTTTTTGGTGGGAATGAAGTGGAAATGGACATGAATGCAGTGATAAGGATAGATATAACCAAGAAGGCTATTGTGAATCATTACGCTGAAACGTATTACCCTTACGATTTTGTGATCCGTGATAATGGTAGATCGATCGGCATTTGGTATGTGAAATATGATATTGAACGGTACAATGATTCTTTAAAGGAAGCACTTTATTCAGTTTATGATATTGAAACGGCTAAAGTGATCTCAACGAAAACGCTAACGCAATCAAAAGAGATCATTACCAATCATCACACCAGTGAGAGTGGAAAGTACTTTGCAATGGATAATTATCTTGGAAATAGTTTGAAGATATTTAATGAGACAGGTGAACTTATAATGGATATTGGTGAATTAAAGATCCCCATGCCAAAATTATTCTTTAACGAAAGTTTAGACCGTTTGATCATCACTACCTACCAAAATCCTTTAGCAACCTTTGTTGATCTTAAAAATCGTAAGATCATTGGGCAGTTGGTGAACGCTAACGACGATCAGTATTTTTTAGTGACCTCTGATCTTCATTACCTAGGTTCAAAGGATTTCATTAAGAACATACGTTTTAAGTATCAATCAGAGATATTTAGCTTTGAACAGTTTGATGCAAAATTAAATCAACCTCACAAAGTTCTCAGGGCATTTGGTTGTAAAGATTCACTTCTTATCAAAGCCTACGAAACGGCCTTTTTGAAACGTATGAAATTGCTAGGCATCAAGGCTGAGGAAGATCTGAGCTTTAAAAGTTTTCCAACCATACTTTCTGTAAAAATGGATGAGGATAAGGCGAATTATGTAAAATTCAGCATCAGTGCCAGTAAAGGAAAGAGCAAATTATCTGAACTAGAAGTGTTTAATAATGGAACTCTGGTTTACAGTGAAAAAATAAGCGAGGATCAAAAGAATAAATTTGACAAATCATTTGTGATCGAAACTTCATCAGGTATTAATCGTTACGAGTTCATTATTAAAGATGAGGCGGGTTACGAAAGCCCACGCATAACTCGCTTTTACAACAATATTACAATTGTGAAACCAAACTTGTATCTAGTAGTTATTGCAAGTGAAAAATTTAAGAACAACAAGTATGATCTTTCTTACGCGGTTAAAGACGCAACCGATATGTCTAATGCCATGTCAAACTCCAAGTCATTTGGAAAAGTGGAGATCAAAAAAATGTACAATCAAGCCTTTAGCGTTGACTCCATGAATACGCTTAAGAATTTCTTTTCAAAAGCTAGTATCAACGATGTGGTGATGATATTTTTTGCGGGCCACGGTTATTTGGATGATGATCTGACGTATTATTTCCCAACATACTATACCGATTTCACCGACCCTAAAATTAATTCAGTTGCTTATAAGTCTTTTGAAACCTTATTCAAAGACATGAAGCCCATTCGGAAATTGATGTTCATTGATGCATGCTTTAGCGGAGAGGTTGATGAAGAAACAATTTACAATTCTGACGAGGAAAATTCCGGCAAAGATACAACGCGTGCTTCAAAAACTATTTATACAACCTTCGCACAATCTACCGCTTTAGAAATGTCGAAAACAATTTTCTCTGATCTTAGACAAAATTCAGGTGCAACAATTATTTCGTCGGCAGGCGGAACAGAGGCAGCGTTTGAGGGTGAGAAATGGAATAATGGATTGTTCACACATTGTTTATTGGAAGGTGTGACCAATTATAAAGCCGACAAGAATTTTGATAAAAAAGTGAGTTTGTCTGAATTGCAACGCTATGTTGCGGAGGAAGTATACCGTTTATCTGATGGAAAGCAATCCCCTACTTATCGCATGGAAAATACCGCTCTCGACTACGAATTGTGGGAGTACTAAAGGTAAATAACTCACATTAAACGGCTTTGCTTTATAACTAATTAATCTTAGTTTTGTTCATCAAAAATTTTCATATGAAAAGATCATTTCTAGTTATTGCAACAGTATTGTTTATTTCGGTGGATCTATCCGCTCAAAAAGTAAAAGAAGATAAAAAGCCTGAAGAAAAGAAACCTATTGAAAACGAATCAACCTATTCGGTTTTAAAATGGAGAAATATTGGGCCTGCTGTAACATCTGGAAGAATAATTGATATTAAAGTTCATCCACGTAATAAAAATGTGTGGTATATAGCAAGCGCTTGTGGAGGTGTTTTTAAAACTGTGAATGCGGGTACAAGTTTTGAACCAATTTTTGATAATGCTTCGGTTTACTCCATTGGTTGTTTAGCAATAGATGAGCAAAATCCAAATATAGTTTGGGTGGGAAGTGGAGAGAATAACAATCAACGCAGTGTTGCATACGGTGATGGAATTTACAAAAGTGAAGATGGTGGAAAATCTTTTAAGAATGTTGGTCTTACCAAATCAGAACATATTGGAATGGTGGCCATCGATCCAAAAAATTCAGATATCGTTTATGTGGCGGCTTATGGTCCGCTTTGGAGTGCAGGTGGTGAAAGAGGTATCTATAAAACCACTGATGGTGGAAAAACTTGGAAGAATGTATTAACCGTTAGTGAGAACACCGGTTTTAATGAAGTTCATATTGATCAATTGAACCCAAATGTAATTTACGCAACTGCGCATCAACGTAGAAGACATGAGTGGACTTATATTAGTGGTGGTCCGGAAAGCGCTATTTATAAAAGTACAGATGGTGGAACAACTTGGAATAAATTAACCAATGGATTGCCTGCAAATGATTTGGGAAGAATATCCATTGCTATGTCTAAAAAAAGTTCGGATCTAATTTACGCGATCGTAGAAGCTACAGAAGGCAAAGGATTTTATAAAAGTGATGATAGAGGCGCAAGTTGGAGCAAGCAAAGTGATTGGAGCACGGCAGGAAATTATTATCAAGAAATTTGTGTTGACCCAACTGATGATAACATAATATATTCAATGGATACTTACGCCATGGTTTCAAAAGATGGCGGAAAGAATTTTGCTCCACTTGGAGAAAAAAATAAACATGTAGATAATCATGCCATACATGTGTTTGCAGATAATACAGATCATGTGTTGATGGGGTGCGACGGTGGGTTGTATGAATCATTTGATGGAGCTAAAACTTGGAATTTCAAATCGAACTTACCTATCACACAATTTTATAGAGTATGTACCGATAACAGTAAGCCATTTTATTATATATATGGTGGAACACAAGATAATAATACATTAGGCGGACCATCGCGCAACATTAGTGCAACAGGTGTAACAAATGCCGATTGGTTTGTAACAGTTGGTGGTGATGGTTTTCAAAGTAGAGTTGACCCTGTTGATCCAAATATTGTTTACAGTGAATGGCAATATGGAGGATTAATTCGTTTTGATAGAAAAACAGGTGAGCAGGTTTCTATCAAGCCAACCGAAAAACAAGGGGAGCCGGCCTTTAGATGGAATTGGGATTCGCCATTAATGATCAGTAATTTTGATCACAAGCGAATTTATTTCGCGGCGAATAAGATCTTTAGAAGTAATGATCGTGGAGATTCCTGGAAAGCAATTAGTCCTGATCTAACCCGCGGCATTGATAGAAATAAATTACCGGTAATGGGTAAAGTGTGGAGCATGGATGCGGTTGCAAAAAACCAATCCACTTCTTTGTTCGGAAATATAGTGTCCTTGTGTGAATCTCCAAAGAATGAAAATTTAATTTATGCAGGAACAGATGACGGATTAATTCATGTAACAGATAATGGTGGTACAAGCTGGACCAAAATAGATAAGTTTGCCGGCGTTCCTGAATTAAAATTAGGAGGCTACACCATTGGAACTTTTGTGCAATACATTGTTGCATCTCAATATAACGAGTACACGGTGTATGCAGCATTCAATAATTTACGTCAGGGAGATTTTAAACCATATCTATTAAAGAGTTCGGATAAAGGTAAAACTTGGACAAGCATTGCTTCTAATTTGCCTGAGAAAGGATCAGTTTATTGTATTGCTGAAGACTATAAAAATCCTAATTTATTATTTTGTGGAACTGAGTTTGGATTTTATTTTACAATGAATGGAGGAAAGTCGTGGGTAAAATTCACAGGAGGAATGCCGGCGAGTATCTCTATTCGCGATATAGCTATTCAAAAAGAGGCGAATGATCTTGTAGTGGCAACATTTGGAAGAGGATTTTATGTGATCGATAATTACTCACTTCTACAAACTATAAAAGAACAAGATCTTACCAAGAACACAATATTTACAATTAACGATGGTTTAGTGTTTGTTGAATCACAACCTTACGGTCACAAAGGAAAATCATTTCAAGGTGAATCATTTTATTGCGTGAAGAATCCTCCGGTGGGAACCGTATTTAATTTTCATTTAAATGAAGAGTATAAATCAATAAAGGATAAACGTAAAGAATCTGAAAAGGAAAAGATCAAAAAGAATTTACCAGTTTATTATCCAAGTGCTGATAGTTTAAGATTGGAAGATAATGAGCAAGCGCCTTTAATGTATTTAGTTATTAGCGATGAGCAAAATAATGAAGTTAGAAAGATAAAGGTTGATTATACAAAAGGCATGCAGCAAGCCATTTGGGATGGCAGATATGAGATCACTGCGCCGATCAATTTTAATACGCCTGATCTTGACAATCCATATTATGAAGCAGACAAAGGCGCAATGGCAGTGCCGGGAAAATATTTTGCACAGATCGTTAAAGTTGTAAATGATAAAGTGGACAACGTGACTGATAAATCAGCATTTACTATTAGAACCTTGAACAATTATGGATTATCTCCAAAAGATCAGCAAAAACAAAATGCTTTAAATAAAGAGATCGCAGAATTTAGACGTGTTGTACTTGGATCGAGCGATTACCTTGGGCATTTAAAAAATAGGATCAAATATTTAAAAGCCGGATTGAATCAGTCAAACAGTAATGCCTTAGCGTTAAAGAAAGATATTTCTGATTTTGAAAAACTTCAAATAGAATTAGATCTTAAATTAAATGGCGATGGTAGTTTAGCAAGCCGTGAGTTTGAAACATCACCTGGTTTTGTTGGTGATATGGAGCAAATGGTATATTACACTTGGTCACAAACTTATGGAAGTACCGGTGATATGGAGGCAAAGTTCGCTGAATTAAAGTCTTTATTTGGAACGCACTATGCTAAAATAAAAGAATTGAAAACGCTCACTGAGCAGATCGAAACTAAAGCAGAAGCGTTAAAAATGCCTGCTACGTATGGTCGTTTGCCGGAGTGGAAGTAGTAAATTAAAAAATTAGGAGAGGATGTTAATTCTCCCAATTTTCTAAAATATTCTTGTTCCAAAGTTTCAGTGCATGATCTCTGAAGACTTTTGGCCCTTCATTAAACGAGGGATCAAATTTATATTCTCCACCAAAATATTCTGTTTCTGTCATTTTAACTTTGTTCTGCCCACGCATCGCAAACTTTTTTTGCCCTTCGTACATGATGATCTTCATGTCGCAAGGACTCACATCACTTCGACAAACCACTTTGTACATCATCCAAACTTCAGCAATACCATTATTATTTAGGTCGGTTACTTGAAAAGCGTTTTGAATAAATGAAACTGTAATATCAAACGGACAGTTAGTTATTTGATCGAACACTTTCCATTTTTGAATCACACTGTCTTTTTTGATGGAATAGCAAACACAAAATAGTTGTTTACTTTTTTCTTCCATATCAGCTTCAGTATTGTTTTTTTTGGATTCTTCACTTTCGCTGATAATTGCAATATGTTCTACGGATGTTTCCGTCCACTTTGCAGCCGCTTTAAAAGTGCCGCTGTATTTAATTTCTTTAGGGATCTGAGAGATATTTATCGGCAAAACATTGATCTTATTTTGAGATAAAATTGTATTCGAAAAGAATAGAAGTGAAATAACTGATATTAATGAACGCAGCTTTTGCATACTAAGCTCTTTCAATAATAGCAGCGTATCCTTGACCAACACCAATACACATGGTAACTAAAGCGTATTTTTTGTTTGTGATGTTTAGTTGTAGTGCAGCGGATAACAAAATCCTTGCACCTGTCATTCCTAAAGGATGACCAATAGCAATAGCACCTCCGTTTGGATTAAGACGCTCGTCATTATCTGCTAATCCCCACGCGCGTGTGCATGCTAATGCTTGCGCTGCAAATGCCTCATTCAATTCAATTACGTCAATATCTTTAAAGGTAAGTCCTGCACGTTTTAATGCTTTGTTGGCCGCTTCTACCGGGCCAATGCCCATGATGCGAGGTTCAACACCTACAACAGCGCTTGAAACGATGCGCGCTAAAGGTTTTAAGCCATGTGTTTTTATTCCTTGTTCACTTGCAATTAATAATGCCGCAGCGCCATCATTCAATCCACTAGCATTTCCTGCGGTTACACTTCCATCTTTTTTAAACGATGGTTTTAAACCTGCTAAACCTTCTAATGTTGTTTTTGGTTTGATGAACTCATCATTTGCAAATAGAATTGGGTCTCCTTTTTTTTGTGGAATGCTTAAGCTTGCAATTTCTTTTGTAAATCTTCCTTCGCTTTGAGCTTTTGCTGCTTTTTGTTGACTCCAAAATGCAAACTTATCTTGATCTGCTTTAGATATCTTGTATTTCTCCGCAACATTCTCTGCAGTTTCGCCCATGGCATCCACACCAAATAATTCTTTCATTTTTGGATTAATAAAGCGCCATCCAAAACTACTATCAAATAGTTGTTGGTCTCTTCCATATGCACCCGAAGCTTTGCTCATCACTAAAGGACCACGTGTCATATTTTCTACACCACCTGCGATCATTAAATGTTCATCACCCACTTGAATTGCTCTTGCGGCATCAATGGCTGCGCTTAATCCTGAAGCGCATAAACGGTTAACGGTAACACCGGGCACTGTAATTGGCAATCCGGCAAGTAACAACGACATGCGCGCAACGTTGCGATTATCTTCTCCGGCTTGATTTGCACAGCCAAAAATAACATCACCAACTTCGTTGAAATTAACATTTTTGTTGCGTTCCATTAATTCCTTTAAAACAAAGGCTGCAAGATCATCTGTTCTTACCGGGGCCAATGTTCCACCAAAGTTCCCTACTGCTGTTCTTACTCCGTTAATGATATAAGCTTGTTGCATAATATGCTTTTTAAATTAATATGTGAATAATAACTCTGTGTTTGGATCGAAAAGTCCAGTTTCGAGACATACGCAGTTTTGAAAATCAAGGAGTTTACTTTAGTAAATGACTGTTTTCAAAACTAGTATCACGATGAAAATGGGCTTTTCCATGCAAACACATTTAACAAAGGTAAGTATTATTATGATTTTAGAGAATGCCAAAAATGGTCTATATTTACTAAAGCAATGTATTTAAAATGAAAAAATTATATTCTATAGCTCTTTTATTGATCAGTTTATCGGCATTATCGCAAAGCCCATACGTTATCAATTATCAGGGCGTTGCAAGATATTCAAATGGTGATCCAATTGTAGGACCAATTGGGGTTAGTGTAACTATCCATGTTGGTACAGCTACCGGACCGGCAACCCTTACTGAACAACATTCAGTGAACACAAATCAATTTGGAATATTTGAACTAAGGATAGGAAGTAATACTGCCGGAGGTTTAAGTAATATTGGTTGGGGCACAAATAAATATTTTCTTGGAGTTGCCATTGATCCGGATGGAGGAACCAATTATGGAGCGCAAATCAGCAACCAACAATTTATAAGTGTTCCTTATGCTTTGTATGCCGAGAAATCCGGAGGCGGTTCAACAGGAACACTTACAGCGTCGCCCAATGTAACAGTTACGAGTGCAGGTACCAATTCATTCAATATTAATGTGCCAAATTATATTGGCGGAACTAATGTTACCATCACGCCGCAAAGTGGAAATAATTATCAGATCAATGTTGGAAATACTGCTACATCAGTGCCTAGTGGTCTTTGGACTCAAGTCACTGGCGCTGCAGTTCTAACAAATTCATTAGATAACGTTGGTATTGGAGTTGTCAGTCCTGCCGCAAAATTAGAAGTAAGTGCAAATTTTTTATCAACCAATAATGCTATTGCTGCGTATGCGCAAGGAGGAAATGGCGTTTTAGCACTTACATCTTCTACACTTGTGAGCAGTGCTGCTGTATCCGCACAAAATAGTGGTTCAGGAAATGGAGTTTATGGAAGTGCTGTTTCAACGAGCGCAACAGTAGCCGGTGTTCGAGGCCAAAATTTGGGATCCGGACCAGGTGTTTTTGGTATGAATAATACGGGATCATCAAATGGTAGCGCTCATGGTGTATATGGAGAAACAAATGCTATGACCAACGTGGCCGCTGGAGTTCTAGGATCAAATTTTGGAATGGGCCCTGGAGTTTACGGTTGGCAAGGCCCTGCTAACGGCGGACCAGGAGTTTGGGGGGTTAGTAATTCAAGTGTTTCCACAGGTGTTTACGGGATCAATAATAGTGGGAACGCAGGCGTTATGGGTGAGATCACCTTTGCTGCCTCTTCTCCTTCTGCACACGGGGTTAGAGGTAAAACCGTTGCAAGCTCAAGTTTAGCGGCCGGTGTTTTTGGTGAAAATCAAGGAGGTGGTAATGGAGTTCGAGGACAGTCAAATTCAACAAATATTAATTCTGCCGGAGTAAGTGGTGAAACATTTGGGCCTGGAAGTGGTGTACATGGAATTTCTAATACAACAGGGTCTGCAGTAAGGGCGCAGTCAGGAACTACATCTACAGTTTCTTTGCATCTTGACAATGGTCATATTCGTTCTACCTCTAATCTTACAGTGGGAGTTGTTACATTTTCAAACACTGCAGGATGGACCGGCCTCACTTATATTAAAAATGGCTGCACAGATGTGAAAGGCATTATTAATATAGGCACTAGCGCTACAGGTGTTTCAAATGGTGAAGCATTTGAATTTAATGTTTCATTTAATAAAAGCTATGCAGTTCCGCCTACTGTGGTAATATCAGGCTTGGGTAACGATTTTGTAACCTATAATTTAAAAGCAATATTTAATACCTATTTTGCAGTGAAAGTTATAAATAAAACAGGAGGAGTGCTTACTACCCCTCAGTTGGCAAATATGAATCTTACCTATTACGTTATTGAATAAGCATTATTCTTTGATAGAGTCTTTATGGATGGTGTTATCTTTATAAATATCATCCACATCATCTTCCTCTTCCTTTAGCTCCTTGCTTTTTTCATTCTCCAAATTTACATTCACAATAATTGGAGGTGCTGCAGCTTGCGATACCCAAACAGGCCCATTCAAAAACACGTAGTGATTACGCCAGTTGTCCCAATATAAATTATACTTCGGGAAAAATACCCATCGGCGGTAATACGCATACTTTGGACGCCATACCGGATGGAAAACCACCACTTTTGAAGGACGGTACGCGCTTCGTTTTACAACAACTGCTTTTTTTGCACGATGATGTTTATGAGGATGACGATGCCCTTTTTTTTGAGCTGCAACCTTTGAACTCATGGCCAGAAACCCTAGTAAAAGGATCGCTTTAAATACTGTTTTTAGTTTCATAAATGGGTTCTTTTAAAGTTAGACAACTGAATTTTGTAAAGGTTTAATGCCTTTGTAAAAATTTTAATGAATAAGAACCGAGAAGTTCGATTTTGAAAATGTATTACCAATTCTTCTCGGTAATGTAAACCGTGCCTTTAAATAAACCAACATTCTTATGCTCTTGATTTACGATGCTCACTTCATAAATAGCGATCTTATGCCCTCTATTTAATTCTTTTGCTACAGCAGTTAAAACATCGCCTTCTTTCACTTTATGTGTATGAGAAATGGAAGTTTCGATGGATACACATTGATTGCCATAACTGTTGCTCGCAAACGCTAATGCGCTATCAGCCATGCAGTAAGTAATTCCACCATGTGCGATGCCAAAACCGTTTAGCATATCTTTTCTAACTGTAAGTTCTAATTTACATTGCCCTTGGCCGATCTCTAAAACCTGTATACCTAACCATTGACTAAAAAAATCTTTAGCCATCATGGTGTCAACTATTTGTTTTGGACTTGGCATTTTACTGACGAGGTAACCATGGAGTTTCTGCGGCTTTATAATCAACAGCTAGTTGACGAGAAAGCGTAAAAAGATAATCCGATAAACGATTCAAATATTTAAATGTAAGTTCATTCACAGGTGATATTTCATTCAAATGAAGTACATTTCTTTCGGCCCTTCGGCAAACACAACGCGTAATATGCACTTGCGAAATAGTGGTATGTCCGCCCGGTAAAACAAAATGTTTCATGGGAGGTAATACTTTATCCATTTCATCAATGGCATTTTCAAGTAACACAATATCGCCCTCTTTTAATTCAGGCAATTTCATTTTGCTCTTTTCAGGATCTTCTGCTAAAATAGAACCCATGGTAAATAATCTATCTTGAACCTCGAGTAATAATTTATGCTGCGCATGTTTTTCTGAGATTAGATCTCTGATAAGTCCGATGTATGAATTCAATTCGTCAACGGTTCCGTACGCTTCAATTCTGATATGATGTTTTGGAACGCGCGTTCCTCCAATTAAAGAAGTTTCTCCTTTATCTCCTGTTTTTGTATAGATCTTCATTGACATTGGTTGATCTTTAGGTAACTAAGTTAGAAAAATTTTACCACTTATTAAGCCAATTTGTTAAGGTGATTTTTGATCATAGTTTGTTTTGCCCCGCTGGGGCAACGCTGACTTTTCTTTCGTGTTTTGCAAATGTTCGGTCCCTCTGGGACCACCTCAGCTAAATCTCCTAAATAAAAGGCTCCAGAGGATCCAAACATTGATTGAGAATTCGCAGGTAAATAACCAAATTGCTAAAAGCAATCGAGATACGCACGATAAATTAGAATGAAAGGCTCAAATTTAAACTCGGCATAATTGGCAGTTGATTGATGCGGTCAAAGGTAAATCGATCAACATAAAAAATATTCTGGCGATCAAGTATATTGGTGGCTCCAAAATTTGTTTCTAAGGTTGTTCGTGGAGAAATGTTGTATTTATATTTAATTCCAATGTCAAAACGTGCAAAGTCGGGTAGACGAGCACTATTGATCGTACCCGGAACATAGCCTAATAAGCCATTGGCGGTATTAAAATTGTAATTGATATTTCCCTGAGGATTGATCTGATTTAAGAAACCTTGTGTTGGTGTGAAAGGGAAACCTGAGCCGTAATTAAAGCGCGCATTGATCTCCCAATTCTTTGTTTTTCCTAAGCTATATGAAGTAACCAAATTCACATTATGCCTTCTGTCGAAATTAGGAGCGTATTCTAGCAATTCTCCTGTTTCAGGATTGCTGAACCAACGTTTGTTGAATCCTAACGAGTATACTGCCCAGAAATAAAAACGTTTTCTTTCAAACTTTAAAGCTACGTCAAATCCTTGCGCGCGTCCTTGTTCAATAATGAATTCCTTTTTTTGCACGTCAGGTTTTAATTCGTTGGGAACATTATCATCAAAAACTTTTTCGCGATTAACATTCACCACTTCGTTAAAGAATTTTTGATACACCTCAACGTTTAGCTCAAAATATTTTAAAATATCAAATTCAAAACCTCCAACCAAATGGTTAGCGCGTTGTACAGATGAGTTTGCATCATGAGATTTACCGTTTTTGTCAAGGTAAGTTTTAGATAGATTGTTTTTATCCGGCCCAACAATAAATCCATAAAATAAATTTACCACATCGCGATCGCTGTTGGCGCTGAACAAAGTTTGGCTGTACAATCCTGCCGCTGCTTTAAAACGAATTTTTGGCGTGAAGTTAACTTTAAGCGATGCGCGTGGCTCTGGCGAAAAATAATTTAGTGTAGCGTAGTATTGTAACCTCAGGCCCGGTTCAAAAACAATGCGTTTCTTTTTATCGATCACTTTAAATTTAAAAAATGTACCAACATCCATTGTTGAACGAGTAATGCCCACTTGAGCCAAATATGGATTAGTGATATTGAAGGCTGCGTTAGTTATCACACCTTCAAATCCAAAGCGTAATTCTTGGCGACCAATGAATTTAGAAAAATTAAAACCCGTATTTAAACCACTAATGGTACTCGATTTTGTATCGCTTTCGTTGCTAGGATTTTTAAAATTCACATTGTAATTGGAATAGGCAAAAACCCCTTCAATTAATAAATTACTATACGAAGGTACAAGTACAAAGTTTGCACCAATACCGGTGTTTTGCCAATCAAATGCGGCAATATCAGAGTAATTTACTTTATCATTAAAGTTAAAACCAAATAATGAGAACTTGCTTCCGTTGGCAGAATTCACAGAAAACTTTCCGTACAGATCTGTATAGTAAAAAGGCAACTTGCCTTGCTCGTTAGCATAACTATAAAGTAGCTGAGAAGTTTGCGGTAGGTAAGAATGTTTTGCGGAAAACAGATATGATGCGCTTAAACCTCTCTCTTCATCTAATTTTTTGGCCGGGCCCTCTAGCGTTATTTTAGCTCCAAAGGTTGATGCGGAAACTCTACCTGCATGGCGTACTTTGTTGCCATCTTTAGTTGTAACATCCATAATAGATGAAGTTCTTCCACCGTATTGAGCGCCAAATCCGGCTGAATACACATCGGCATTTTTCATGGTTTCACTGTCAAATACCGAAAACAATCCAATAGAGTGGAAGGGATTGTAAACGATCAAACCATCCAATAATACTTTATTTTGTACGGGTAAACCGCCTCTAATGTATAATTGCCCGCCTTGATCACCTGTAAAAACAACACCGGGCACAACTTGTAAATACTGCGCAATATCAGGTTCGCCCACACTTGGTAATTTATTAATAATGATAGGGTCTATTTTTTGAATTCCAACGTTTGTTTTCTCTAATTTTTCGAGCGCTGAGGTTGTAACTTCTACTTCTTGTAATTTAACGCCACCTTTTGTAACAAAGTATTTTTTGGTGAGCAGATCACCGGCTTTAACGGTGACGGCATCTTGAATAGTGTCGTAATCTAAACTGGTGATCATTAATTTATAGGTTCCAGGAGGAATGCGAGTAATGGTAAAAAAGCCATTGATATCGGTATTAGCCCCAATAACGGTACCCTTAAAATACACATTGGTAAAAGGAACCGCTTCTCCGTTTGATTTATCGTAAACAAAACCTTTAACAATACCGGTTGTTTGCGAATAGCTCGTTTGAACTAATAGGGCTAAAAAAATAAAGAGAATAAATGGATACCTCATAATTGTAATGGGGGTAAATTTAAAGAAATTTAGGTTCTCGGGAACAAATTATTCATAAGTGGAAAGTGGGTTTTTGTCGTATAAAGTGCAGGCCTTGGCACCGAATTCAAAATTTTCTCATAAGCGGTTGATTTTGATTTGGAAATGAGGGGGTTTTGGGTTATATTTATTCCATAAAACTATAATTATGAAAAAGTATAGATTGTTTATATTATTTATTTCACTATTTGTTATATCAAATAAATTAAACGCACAAACGCATTGGTATTTAAGAACTGGACTTGGTGCACCGACAAATAATACATCATGGACAGATGCCCCTACTGGTGTTGGTGGTAATACACCGGTCGCTGGGGAATTTGCTTTAAGCAATAGAATTTGGCACTTTAGAAATAGAGCTACAGCATCCCTTTTTGTTCCTTGGAATATTCATACTGCATCTACAGCTTCTATAGAGGCTGGTATAAATCTTACATCTAGTATTACAGGTTCTATTCAGGGAATAGTAGATATAACCTCTGGCGGTACTCTTACTATCTCAAACCCTAACCAGGTAAATTTTAATTTTAATAGTCTTGATGCTAGTAGTACGGTCGTTTATAATAATGCTAATGTTAGAGTTACTACTGGCAATTATGGTAATTTAGTAATTGCACAAAATAGTACATTAACTACAGCCGCTTCGATAAATGTTAATGGTATTTTGGATATCAGAACAGGCAGGACATTGAGATTAAATGGAAATGGATTGTATCTCAACGGAACAAGCGGATCAATTACGGGATCAGGTACCTTAATTGGAGATAATCTCGCTTGGATAACTTTGCAAGGGGGTAATGGTGGAAACAACGGCACTTTGAGATTTGCTGCGGGAAGTGAAGATCTTGATTATTTAATAATCTTATATAACGTGGGCTCAGATTATATAACCTTGGGATCTAAATTGGATATTAATCTCGGTGCTGTCAGCGGATTATTGCAAATTACTGGAGGTATAGATTTAAATGGTAACGATCTAACTATAGATAGTGGTGCTGATATTAGTTTTTCTGCTCTTGCCTCAGATGGGGTTTTCAGGGGATCAAACACTTCAGGTCTTTTTATTAACGGTACTGTAGGTGCTTATTTAGGAACTACTGATCTTTTCATGGACCCCTCGAATAACACGCTAGAAGTTTTAATGTTGAATTCTAGTGCTAGTCTCGGCGTTGGAAATGCTCTAAATATTGCAGATAGCCTTTCTGTTCAAGGTAGTGGAGTGTTTAATACCAATAGTAATGTTGTTACTTTAGTTTCCACATCTGCTCTTAAGGGTCGTTTAGGGAATATGACTAACGGAACGTTAAATGGTAATTTAACAGTACAAACATTCGCTAGAGGAAACACAACAGACTGGGCCAACCTTGGCATTAGTGGTATCCAAGGCCAAACTTTTAATAATTGGTACGGTCAAATACCAATGGCAATAGAAGGTTCAACAACCGGGGTAACTTCAGTGGCGAACACTTATTTTGAATCAGTTCAAAGTTGGTTTGAAAGCTCAGACACTTATGATACAACCTTAACTGTAACTTCTCCAATTACACCAGGTAAAGGATATTGGGTATATTTAGGTACAGCATTGAACACAACTACTGATATGGTATGGTCTGTTTCGGGTACGGCTGTAACCGGCAATGTTAGCATTCCTGTCACAAGCTCAGGTGCTGGTTGGAATTTGATCTCTAATCCATATCCTTCACCGTTAGATTGGAATAATGTAATGGCTGTTGGAGGAAATTCTGGATTAATTAATGATGCGTATTATATTTATGATGCTGAATTGGGGAGCACTGTTTCATATGTTTCTGGTGCTGCAACACCGGTATCATATCAACCTATGGTAGATGTTATACCAATGGGGCAAGCTTTTTATGTTGAAGCTATTGGAGCTGGAAACTTGTCTGTTACTGAAACTTGTAAAAGCAATAAAAATACAAGTGCTAATGAACTTTTAAAGAGTAGTTCTAACTCAAGTAGCGTTAGTTCACTATTTCGTTTAAATATTGATGGAGGTGGTTATCATGATGATGCTGTTATTCGTTTTCACTCCAATGCAACTAACTCTTTTGATAAAGCTTTGGATGCTCGTAAAATGTATAACTCTCCCGGTTATGTTGGTTACCCAGGAACATGGGGTAAGAGAACTGTAATTGCAACACAATCTAATAATGAAGATTATTCAATCAATAGCTTACCATATGCACAAACTCAAAACGCAGTTATACCGGTAATTGCCCGAGTGTACACAACTGGTCAGTATACCATTAGCGGCACCGATATTCAAAATTTACCGCCAAATGCATGCGTAATTTTAAAGGATAAATTATTAAATACTACTCAAGATCTTAGATTAGGTAATTATATCTGTAACATTGTAGACACTACCATTGTGTCTCGTTTTGAATTAACAGTATGTGCAGATGTAACTGCTGATGTAAAATCTAATACAGCTATTGAAGCTGCTAGCGCAATCACCATCAACAAAGACGCTCAAGGCATTTTCGTTGATTTTGATTTTAAAAACGCAACTAAAGCAAACATTACAGTAACTAACATTTTAGGTCAGCGAATCATGGACACTAAGAAGGTTAAAGTAACAAATGATAATGTTTATTTAGATCTTAATGTGAATGATCAGTTGATCTTTGTAACTGTAGAAACTGAGAACGAAAAAGTAACTAAGAAGTTCTTGAATTTTAGATAATATTTTCAGAAAAATTAAAAAACCCGGAAGAACATTCCGGGTTTTTTTATGCCATCTATTTTCTAAGGATCTCAATTCTCTCTCCTCAAACCAGTTTGCGAAGTAAGAGGCTAACTACACCAAGGAATTATCGATCGCAAAGCGTGTAAGCTCTGCATCCGTTCTCATATCCAGTTTAGAGAAGATCCTTTACCTGTAGGTTCCAATGGTGCTTAAACTTAAGTTTGTTTCGGAAGCGATCTTATTAGGTTTTTTACCTGCAGCCATTAGTTGTAGTATTTGCAATTCTCTATTGCTTAGCAATTCTATAGAGCGTGTTTTAGAGCGCTTATTGATCCTTGTAAGAATGTTCTTTGCCAGGGTTGATGAAATATAGGTCTCACCCTTTAAGATGTTTTGAATGGCTGTAATGATATCTTTTATTGGGGTTTCTCTGTTCACATAACCCGATGCGCCAACACTTAATGCTCTATAACCATAAATACTTTCAGGATAAATACACATTAAAAGAATGGAGGTTTTAGGTTTTTCCAATTTGATCTTCTTAATAAGATCTATGCTGTTATTGCCAGGTTGTGATACCGCAAGGATCAATAAATGATAGTCGTTTTTTGCAAGCAGATCCATTATCTCTATTGAACATGATGTTTCTGTGAGCTCAACATTTGGGATATGTGCCTGAATGCTAGTGCATAGGCCAATTCTACTAAGCGGGTAATTATCGGCAACAAGTAATTTAGGCATATAAGTTCCTGTGATACATTTGGTTAAACGCTTTAGATTTAGATTTAACCATGGCCAAATCTAAGTAAATAAATGGAATCTTAAAATAGTTTGAATGACTAAGCTTATGTAGTTAATTTGCTACATAAGTTGATGGATCACTAGCCACTAAAAATTATAAGCACAAAAAAAACGGGACCATTTCTGATCCCGTTTTATTATATCATTTGTGTTCTATTTATTGCTTGATCACTTTAAAGATCTTCTCAGAACCATTATCAGGTTTTACTTTCATCATGTAAACCCCATTGGCTTGTTCCGAAATATTTAATTCTAGTTCAGTTATATCGCTTAATTTTTTCTCCATCACTAATTGTCCAATAGCGTTATAAACATTTACTGTTCCGTTGAAGTTGTTAGAGAACTTCATCACTAAAGTTCCTTGTGTTGGATTAGGGTAGATACTCGCTACAACTTCTGCACTGTTTGGAGTTAAAGCTGAACATGTGCTAATGTTAACTGTTGCACTGGCAGTTCCTGAACAACTTCCTGTTTTTCCGGTTACGGTGTAAACAGTAGAAGTTGGATTACTTGCCAATAAAGTATTTGTTGTGGCGCTGGTATTCCAAGTATAAGTTGTTGCACCGCTCGCCGTTAATACTGTAGTTTGGCCTGTACAAAGCGTAATGTTGTTTGGGTTAATTGAAACACCGGTTAATACAGTTGTTGTGCTTATAACAAATGTAGTTGAACCTGTACATGTTCCTGTGGTTCCAAGTACCGTATACGTTGTAGTTGTACCAGGACTTAATGTTTGTGAATTACCATTTAAGTTACCAGGGTTCCAAGTATAAGTAGATGCGCCAGTGGCCGTCATTAATGTTGGGCTACCTGCACAAATAGCAGCATTTGCTACTACTGGAGTAGCACCAGGTAAAACCGTTACAGTGCCTGTTCCTGTTCCGTTACACGTACCGTTAGTTCCAACAACATTATATACTTGTGTGCTGGCAGGACTTAAGTTTTGTGTCGCACCTGTTAATGATCCAGGTGTCCAAGTATAACCTCCCGAACTTCCGCTCGCCGTTAATGTTGCAACTTTTGTAGGACAAATTGTTGCAGAGCTTACTACAATAGTAGGGGAAGCTAGCACGTTCACCGTTCTTGAGAAAATAGCTGAACTTCCATTTGAGTTAGAGCATATCAACGAAATTGTTTTTACGCCTGCTGTTGCGTAAGTTACTGTTGGGTTTTGTACGTTAGAAGAAGCAGGAGTTCCACCGGTCATGGTCCATGTCCAAGTGCTTGGTCCATTTAATGATTGGTCTGTCATACTTACAACTTGCCCTGTACAAACCTGTGTTGGTGTTGCTACAAAAGAAGCAGTAGGCGCAAGCGATGTACAAGAAGCTGCACTCATGGCCGTCATTATACCTTGACTACAAACACCTCCTGATAAATTTCTTGTCATTACTGCATTTCCACCGGTAATATCTCCTGTATTAAGAGTTCTTTTATTTTGGCCGTTTGCAATAGAAAAATGCATCACGCCGGCTGAATTAATAATGTGAGCTAATTGATGCCCATGTCCTAATTCGTGTGTAGCAACCGATTCAAAGTCCATTTGAGACCCAGAAGGATTTGCAGGCCCGTATTGCCAAGGACTTGAATCATTAAAAA
>Ga0068876_10001043_pt1 | contig 21936 bp, 18 predicted proteins | sample NOAtaG_6_FD_66442 | JGI IMG/M metagenome (GOLD analysis project Ga0068876, IMG submission 66442) | Freshwater lake microbial communities from Lake Erie, under a cyanobacterial bloom - NOAA_Erie_Diel5S_2200h metaG | ecosystem: Environmental > Aquatic > Freshwater > Lake | place: USA: Ohio, Lake...
GAAGCAGCGCTTCCGATTTCTTTCCCAGATTGATTCGACCATATAGCAATGCAACCAAAACAATCAATCCAACAATAGAGAACAGTACCACACTAACCAGCCAACTTTGTCGGGCATTTTGTTTTTCCAGAATTGCTAACTCTTTCTCGTTTTTTTCCTTTTTGTAACGCTCTTCCGTAGCACGAATACTTTTGTTTTTCTCAACACTCAGCAATGTGTCTTTGATTTCCTCGTATCGATCATATTCAAGCAATGCTTCTTTATGTTTTCCGGACTTAAATAATATTTCGGCGCGCGCTTGTCTGTTTTTCATTACAGAAGATAGAACGCCAAGTTGTTCTGCTAAAATCAATGCAGAATCCAAATACATCAACGAACGGTCGTATTCGGTAAGCAATTCGTAAGTAAGTGCTGTAGTTTCGAACGCGCCCATGAGTTCATATGGACTTTGCATGTCGCGCACAATCCGAAGCCCTTCTTGGGCGTGAAAGTTAGCTTTGCTGATATTTTTTTGAGTCGCAAAGCAAAATCCCAATCCTGCATGATTCATGGCTAAGGTTAAATTTCTTGAAGCCTGAATGCTGTACGTAATTCCTTGTTGGTAATAAACTATAGCACTGTCATACATCTTCATACCACTAAACGTAGCACCAAGATTATTACAGGTCATGGCCAGCGTGTAATACTTTGCGTGTTTGAGGTAGATAGAATACGTCTTTCGCTGCCACATAAGCGCAGTGCTGAGACTATCCATATTAGAATACACCAGCGCCATGTTGTGGTATGAATTCGCGAGATCAGTTTCGATGCCTAATTGTTCACGCAGTTCTATTGCTTTCAAATGACAAGCTATAGCCTTGTTATAATCGCCTTTATCGTTATAAATGGTGCCAAGTACGTTCCATGATTGCGCATGATGTCGACCGTGACCGTATTTAATGGCCAACTCTTTGCCTTTCTCCGCATAATAAATGGATGAATCCAAATTGACATAACCAACTTCCCAAGCCATGTCGTTGTATGCCTTCGCCTTTTGCCCGGAACTATCCGGTAACGTTTTAATTAATTGCAGCAGGCTGTCCATGATCTTTTGATCCTGGCTGAATAAACAGCCCGACCAAACCAATAGTAATATGACGATTCGAATCCTCATATTTTAACTCCTACTATTAGTACATCATCAACTTGCTCCAGATTACCACGCCAGTTGTTCAATGCTTCGCTCAATTTGACGACCTGCACTTCACACGTTAAAGTGCTCGCTTCAACCAAAAGTTGCTGCAATTGTTTCGATTTGAATTTCTTTTCTGTCGGTCCTCCAAACTGATCCGGAAAACCATCGCTATGCAGGTATAGCATATCTCCCTGCTGAAGTTGGAATTGGTGAAGTGTGAATGGTTGATTCTCGCTATGATGAATGCCTACCGGAAATTTGTCAACGGGAAATGAAATCAAAGTACCATCACGAACTATCCATACCGGATTATATGCACATGAAAACTGCAGCATTAAAGTGGTTCGATCTAAAACGCACAACGCGATATCCATTCCGTCTTTTACGGTAAGTGCATTACTGTCTGCACTTTGTTTCAGCGCTGTTATGATATCATCTCTCAATGCTTCCAGAATAAGGTTCGCTTGCGTGATGTTTTTCTCGATAACAATTTCAGACAATAGCGATGAGCCAAGTACGCTCATTAAGCCTCCGGGAACTCCATGGCCGGTACAATCCGCGGCACAAAAGATTAGTCTGTTCTGATGTTCTGTTGCCCACCAAAAATCTCCACTTACAATATCGCGTGGTAACAATAATATAAAAGCATCTACCGCATATTCTCGAAGAACATAAATGTCCGGTGAGACAGCGGACTGTATGCGTGCAGCATAGTTGATACTGTCGGTAATATTTCTGTTTTTTTCTTCAATAATCGCGTTTTGATAGGCTAGTTGTTGATTCACTTTCACGCGGAACTGATGTCGTTTGTACAGCATGATGATGAAAAGAATTAGAAACAACAGCCCCGCAATTAATCCAATAATGTACCAGCGTTGTAAACCTTGTTCTTCTTGCAATAATCTGATTTGTGCTAGACGCTTTTCATTCTCATATTTCTGCTCCAAGTTCTGCTGATCTTGAACAACAGTTTCATTGATTAAACTGTCTTTGAGTTGTAAGTATCTTCTTTTGAATAGCACTGCACTGTCGTACTTTCCCCATTGTTTGTATAGCTCAGCCATCTCCATGTAGGAATTTCGCTGTTCGTCTCGAAGACCCAGGCGTAGTGCAATATCCAACGACATTTTAGCAAAAAACGAAGCGCTGTCGAATTGTTGTTGCTCGCGTTTAACAATAGAAAATGCAGACGTTATTTTAGCGAGTTCGTATTCGTCGTTTTCTTGTGATGCCAGACGATAAGCTAAATTTAGCAATGAGTCAGCCGTTTCAAAGTGACCTAATTCCGCATGCACCTGTCCGAGTCCGCTTAAAGCATGTGCTTTATACGAGGTTTGCTTAAGCTCCTCTGCAAACTGTAACCCTTTCTTAAAAGCAGTTAGTGCTTGTTGCAAACTGTCGACCATATAGTAGGAGGTGGCCAAGTTGCACCAAGCGGCACATGCACCTTTTCTATTCCCCGTTTCTTCCATGATGCGCACTGCTTTCTTTAACGCATCCAGGGATTTTTGATCTTCACCCAAACCGTTGTAAACAGTGGAAAGATTCACATATGCTGATCCAATGTATATTTTCAGGTTGTTTTGTTCCGCAATTTGCAGCCCTTTCAGATGATACTCCAGCGCTTTAGCAAACATGCCCTTGTCGCTGTAAATAGTTCCCAGTGTATTACAGGCAACCACGACTCCAACCTTGTCGTCGAGTTGTTCTGCAAGCTGAAGAGATTGTTCGCCATATCCGATTGCGGCATCAAGATTCGTGTAGGCGGTATCCCAGGAAATCGTATTCAGTGTTCGAACCCTTGTTGTGTCCTGTGCGGTACGCGGAAGTTGGGCCACTGCCTTTCGTAATCGCTCTGCGTTCTGTGCATGAAGTGATGCAGAGAAAACGATTAAGATGACAAGCCAAAAAAAGAAGAGCCGCATATTCAAATATAATGAAACGCGGCTCTTGATGTTAAAACGAATATGCGGTTACTTGATAACTCCTAATTGTTTGCCGATTTTTTCGAATGCCGTGATTGCCTTGTCCAAATGCTCCTGTTCATGCGCCGCACTGAGTTGCACACGAATTCGCGCTTGTTCTTTTGGAACTACCGGATAGAAGAATCCGATCACATAAATGCCTTCTTCCAATAAGCGTGCAGCAAACTCTTGCGCCAATTTTGCGTCGTATAGCATCACAGGTACAATTGCGGAATCTCCTTTCTTGTATTCCAATCCAATACGATCCATGCCGGCTTTGAAATACTTGACATTATTCTCCAGTTTATCACGCAATGCCGTGGTTTCACTCAACATATCAAACACCGCAATCGAAGCACCAACTATTGCAGGAGCCAAGCTGTTGGAGAATAAATACGGGCGTGAACGTTGACGTAACATTTCGATAATTTCCTTTTTGCCTGTCGTAAATCCGCCCATTGCACCACCAAGAGCTTTTCCTAATGTGCCGGTGATGATATCTACACGGCCCATGGCATTGGCTGCTTCAACACTTCCTCTTCCTGTTTTACCGATAAATCCTGTAGCGTGCGATTCATCAACCATCACCAGCGCATTGTACTTATCTGCCAGATCACAAATTTTATCAATTGGTGCAACGAAACCATCCATGGAGAAGACGCCGTCTGTTACGATGATTTTGAACCGCGCACCCTCTGCGGCTTTTAACTGCGCCTCCAAATCATTCATATCGCAGTTTTTATAACGAAAACGTTTGGCCTTGCATAGGCGAACACCGTCAATAATAGACGCGTGATTCAACTCATCTGAAATGATTGCATCTTCTTCTCCGAAAAGAGGCTCGAATACACCGCCGTTGGCATCAAAACACGCGGCATAAAGTATGGTGTCTTCTGTTCCATGAAAAGTTGCAATTTTCTCCTCCAGTGTTTTATGAATGTCTTGGGTTCCGCAAATAAAACGAACAGAGGACATGCCGTACCCATGTTGGTCTAATGTTGCATGAGCAGCTTGTATGACTCTTGGATGAGATGACAATCCAAGATAGTTATTCGCACAAAAGATAATTACATCTTTGCCGTTTACTTTCACAACAGCATCCTGTGCTGTTGTAATGACACGTTCTCTTTTGAACAAACCGGCTTCTTCAATTGACTGAAGTTCACGTTGCAAAAATTCGCGGAAATTACCGTACATAAATTGTGGTATAATTTGAATGAATAGAGCGACAAATTTAGGCATAAACCTACTCATTGTCCGGCAATATTTATTGTTTGGCTTAGCGGGTAAACAACTAAATTCGAACCAAATTCAAATTTCATGCACAAGAAAATAATGCTCCTCGGTTCGGGAGAATTGGGAAAAGAGTTTGTTATTGCCGCTAAACGATTAGGGTATTACGTAATTGCTGTTGATTCGTACGATAACGCTCCTGCGCAGCAAGTGGCAGATACCCGTGAAGTTATTAATATGTTGGATGGTGACGCGCTGGATGCAATTGTCGCAAAACACAATCCTGATTTTGTCGTTCCTGAAATTGAAGCGATAAGAACAGAACGTTTTTATAGTTACGAGTCGCAGGGCATTACTGTTGTTCCCAGTGCTAAAGCCGCCAATTTTACCATGAACAGAAAGGCTATTCGTGACCTCGCTGCTAAAGAACTGAAGTTGCGTACTGCAAAATTCGAATATGCTACAACATTAGAAGCTTTTTCAAATGCTGTACATCGCATTGGGATTCCTTGTGTGGTAAAACCATTGATGTCGTCGTCGGGCAAAGGACAATCAGTTGTCCGCTCCGAAAGTGAAATAGAGAAAGCATGGAAGTATGCAATTGAAGGCTCGCGCGGTGATGTCTTGGAGGTAATTATTGAAGAATTTATTCCCTTCGATTCAGAGATTACCTTATTAACGATTACTCAAAAGAACGGAGAAACGTTGTTTTGTCCTCCAATAGGACATCGTCAGGAGCGAGGTGACTACCAGGAAAGTTGGATGCCGCATCCAATGAAGGAGGAGGATATTCTTGAGGCTCAACGTATGGCAGCCGAAGTAACTAAAGCATTAGGCGGACAAGGAATTTGGGGCGTGGAGTTTTTCCTGACCAAGAATGGCGTTTATTTCTCAGAACTTTCTCCACGACCACATGATACCGGAATGGTGACGCTTGCACCGGCATTGCCCTTGAACGAATTCGAATTACATCTGCGCGCAATTTTGGGCTTACCCATTCCGGAGTTGAAATTGCAACACACTGCGGCAAGTGCGGTTGTTTTAGCATCGGAAGAAGGAACTCCGAAAGTACAAGGCGTACAAAAAGCATTGCAAAAAAATAATGTAGACGTGAAGGTGTTCGGTAAACCTACAACTCGGCCATATCGCAGAATGGCTGTGGCGTTGGCTTGGGCTAAAGATAATGCTGAGGTAAAAGAAGTTGTAGATCGCGCAAAAGAAGCAGCTTCATGCATTTCCGTACACTAGGTACTACGATACATTTTGCCGGGTAGTGATTTCACGACGCCCTGTATTTCTAGTTGTAGCAGGATTGTCGAAATTTTTCCTAGGCTCCATCCTAAGCTGTGCGTGAGTTCGTCAATGTGTACGTTGGCATTGTCACGCAATAAATGAAGTATGGTGAGTTCATCTTCTGTATGTACCGCTTGAAGTTGATTCTCTTTTTTCGCCGACTTGCCGGTTGAATTCCAGTCCATGGCATGCAACAAATCGGCTGCAGATTCGATCAGTGCCGCTTTATGGGTTTTAATTAAGTGATTACATCCGGAAGAATATTTACTTCCTACAGCACCCGGAAATGTGAATACATCGCGGTTGTAATTGGATGCATATTCGGCGGTAATCATGGATCCTCCGCTAATGCCGGACTCTACCACTAAAACAGCATGACACATCCCGGCTACAATCCTGTTTCGCATCGGAAAGTGTTCTTTGTCGGCCCGTGTTCCACTCGGATACTCTGTATATAGCGCACCTGCGGCTGTCATCTTTTTTGCCAAATTGCGATGTGCGGCAGGATACATGGTATCCAAGCCATGACCAAGAACCCCGATCGTGGGTAGATTAAATTCAAGTGCAAGTTCATGTGCCTCGGCATCAACACCGTGCGCCAGACCGCTAACAATAATTGCATTGAGGTTTTCTATATCCTCTATAAAACGACGCAGTAATTTTTTGCCGTAATCTGTTATTTTCCTGGTGCCAATTACAGCAATTAATTTTTGATCGTCCATACGGCAATGTCCTTGAGAATATAGCAGAGCGGGACTGTCGTAACATTGCTTGAGCAAGAAAGGAAAGTCCGGGTCGGTGTAGAAATGAGCGTGTACATGGTGTTTTTCCATGAACGCCATTTCTTTTTCAGCTTGTGTTAGCGCGTGATCACGATTCATTTTGCTGCTGATCATTTTACCGATTCCCGGTATCTTTTGAAGATTACGAACCTTCTCCGAAAAAACTGCTTCGGGACTCCCAATATGGGCGATTAGTTTCTTGGCAAGAATTGGTCCGATGGACGGAATTCGGGTTACAGCGATTTTATACAGGGTTTCGTCGGAACTCATATTGTACGTACAATTCTTTTCAATTACATTGCAAATTCAAAAACAAAAAATAACATCAATAGCAGTTCAAATTTAGAGGATATGCAATTTTCGACTCGAATTGTTTTAGGTTTTTTACTGGTAACTGTTGGCGGATTACAGCTATGGGGTCAACAAGCATTTGTACGCGGAAATGTGAAGGACAGTGCCACCGCAGAACCGTTGATTGGAGTTGTCGTAACATCCAATGTTGGGGTCGGCGCCGTGACCGATGTGACGGGAAATTTTGTGTGTAAAGTTTCATTTCCAGTTACTATAAACGGCACAACATATAGTGACAGTGCAGATGTAACGCTGAACGTTTCATACACGGGATACATTTCTAAAACAGCAGTAGTTAATGTAAAAAAGGGAGGTGCTGTCCCGGTTCAGGTAATACTATCATCCTCTTCGCGAGAACTTGGAACCGTTGTAGTATCTGCCGGTCGATATGAGCAGAAAATAGGCGAGGTGCCCGTTTCTATGGAAGTGATAAAGCCTCGTTTGATTGAAAACAAGAATACCACGAACATGGAAACGATCATTGATCAAACGCCCGGTGTCAACGTAACAGATGGACAGGCGAACATACGTGGCGGAAGCGGCTATAGTTTTGGTGCCGGTTCGCGCGTGTTGATGGTGGTTGATGACATGCCTATGCTTTCAGGTGATGCAGGTGATGTGAAATGGAATTATTTGCCGGTTGAAAACGTTTCTCAGGTAGAAGTCCTCAAAGGTGCTTCATCAGCGTTGTTTGGTTCATCAGCGTTAAATGGGATCATTCATTTCAGAACTGCATATCCGGGACCCAAACCACAAACTACTATTACCATGTTCTCCGGCTTGTATGATAATCCGCGTAGACCTGAATTGCGTTGGTGGGGGAATACCAGTCCTGCGTCCAATGGAATTAACTTTGCGCATTCCAGGCAGATTGGTAATCTGGATTTAACTATTGGAGGACATTTGTTTGACGATGACGGATATCGTTATCTGGAAACAGAACAACGTCAACGCATGAATATCAATACACGTTATCGATTTCAGCGTATTCCCGGATTAAGTGCAGGTGTTAATGTAAACGGAATGCGAACAACAGGTGGTTTGTTTATACTTTGGTATAATGATACATTGGCTTACACTCCTGCCGATTCCTCTATTCAACTGTTCAAGAATCATCGATACAACATCGATCCTTATGTTTCATATTACGGGCCGAAGGGGCATCGACATAATTTAAGAACACGTGTTTTTGTTACGGATAATAAAAATGATAAAGCACAAGGTTCATTAGCAAAGCTATGGTACGGTGAATATCAATATCAGTTTAAATTTAAAAACACGCTCACCGTTACTAGCGGAATTGTGGGAACGTTTACAACCGTTGATGCGGAGATTTATGGAAAGCGCGATGCAAATAACGTTTCCGGTTATGCGCAATTCGATTATAAGTTTTTTGAAAAACTCTTTGTAACCGTTGGCGTGCGTGGTGAATATTTCCGCGTTGATACAGCGAAGTCAACATTTGGTTTGGCAATGGGTTCGGATACATTGACGCTGCCATTCCGTCCTGTAGGAAGAATTGGAGTGAGTTATCAGGCAGCAGAGGCAACATATTTCAGAGCATCATACGGACAAGGCTATCGCTTCCCTTCTATAGCAGAAAAGTATATCAGAACATCGGCCAGCGGATTGGAAATTTATCCGAATTTTCAATTGCAACCGGAGTACGGGCAATCCGCAGAAGTAGGGATTAAGCAAGGTGTGCGCGTTGCTAATTGGAAAGGTTACGCGGATGTTTCCGTGTTCTGGATGGAATATACCAACATGATGGAATTTTCTTTCGGGCAGTGGGGAACGCCATTTGTCGATCCACTATTTGGACTAGGATTTAAATCGGTGAACGTTGGTAAGACGAGAACAACCGGAGTTGACTTCTCATTGATGGGTCAGGGAGAAATCGGTAAAGTGGATATTATAGTTCTGGGTGGTTATACTTACATGAATCCGGTATCGTTAAGTTTTGATCCGGCGGTGGATACACTTTATGCCACCTCAGACGAAAACATTTTAAAGTATCGTTACAGGCATTTGGCAAAATTTGATTCGGAAGCATCTTACCAGAAATTTTCTTTGGGAGCAAGTATGCGTTATAACAGCTTCATGGAAAATATTGATCAGTTCTTCGTGTCTGCATTGCCCGGTATTGGAGCCTACCGTCAACGATTCAATACGGGAGACATTGTGTTCGATGCACGCTTTATTTATCGAATTAACGACAAAGCGCGCGTAGCATTTATCTGTAACAATATTTTCAATCGTGAATATTCATCACGCCCTGCAGATGTGCAACCACCTAGAAATTTCGTGATTCAGGTTCAGGTGAAATTCTAAAGTTGTGGGTTGATTCACACTCTACTGCACCAATTGTAACTTTTTATCGAATTCCGGTTATACAAACGGTAACGAAGGAAACTACGAGTTACCGGAGAGGAAGGACCGCATCTCTCCAAGGGTGTCGTGTGCGAAGCGGCACCCTTTAAATTAACGCTTGTCCCGTCATTACGTCGGGCTGGTGAAGCTGTAGTAACTTTAATACAGTTGGTGCAACATCTGCAAGCCGTCCATGCTGCACACGAGTTACATCAGAATCAATTACGATAATCGGAACAGGATTAGTGGTGTGCGCCGTATGCGGTGATCCATCTTCATTGATCATTAAATCTGCATTACCGTGATCGGCAATGATGACAAACGAATAACCGTGTTGCATGCCGCACTCTACAACTTGCTGTAAACAGTTGTCAACAGTCTCAACAGCTTTAACAACCGCATCAAATACGCCGGTGTGACCAACCATATCAGTGTTGGCAAAGTTCAGACATATAAAATCAGCGGATGCTTGTTGGATTTCAGGAAGTATAGCTGCGGTGAGTTCTCCGGCGCTCATCTCCGGCTGTAAGTCGTAGGTTGCAACTTTGGGTGATGGAACCAAAATGCGCCGCTCACCTTCAAAAGTTTGCTCTCTTCCTCCTGAAAAAAAGAAGGTGACGTGCGGATATTTTTCCGTTTCTGCAATCCGAATTTGCGATTTACCGGAACGCGCAACGACTTCACCCAATGTCAACTCCAGATCATCTTTACCGTAAATAACTTTCACATCCTTAAACGAGTTGTCGTAATTGGTCATGGTAACATAATGCAATGGGACGGTGTGCATATTTTGCTCATGAAAATCCCGCTGCGTGAGCACTTCGGTAATTTCACGGCAACGATCTGTTCTGAAGTTGAAACAGATAACGGCATCACCTTTTTGCAAAGTTGCCATTGGTTGCCCCTCAGCATTCGTTAAGATAATTGGAGTGATAAATTCGTCTGTTACGCCGCTATCGTAAGAGGCTTTAACAGCAGCAAGAGCATCGTTGCTTTTTGTGCCAACACCGTTTACTAACGCGTCGTATGCAACTTTAATCCGTTCCCAGCGCTTGTCTCTGTCCATAGCGTAGTAACGTCCGGTAATGCTGGCGAGTTGAGTTTTTGTTGCAACCGTTTTCTGTATCAGTTTTTCAAGATATTGGTAGCCGCCGGTTGGCGCAGTGTCGCGACCGTCAGTGAATGCATGAACGTACACCTTGTCCAATTGGTGCGCGGAAAAGATATCAAGCAAATGATGCAAATGATCTTGTGAAGAATGCACACCACCATCAGAAACCAAACCCATCACATGCAATGATTTACCGGTTTGCTTTACATAAGAGATGGTGTCAAGGAGCACGGGGTGGTTGTCGATTTTCCTCTCACGACATTCCATGTTAATTTTAACGAGATCCTGATACACTACGCGTCCTGCACCGATGTTTAAGTGACCTACCTCTGAATTACCCATTTGACCTGCCGGAAGCCCTACGTCTTCTCCCGATGTGATCAACTTGGCGTTTGGAAATGTACTCATGAGTCGATCAAAAAATGGTGTTTGCGCCATCGCTATCGCATTTGTTTGGTCGTTTTTACCAAGCCCCCATCCATCAAGAATGACAAGTGCAACTTTTTTGTTCATCATTTAATTGTGCTTAGGAATTGTAATAATAAATGTAGTTCCCCGTGTGGTTGTATTATCCACGGCAATTTTCCATCCGTGAGCTTCAACCAGCTCTTTCACGATGTATAGTCCAAGCCCTGTGCCTTTGCTGCTGCGTGTTTCTTCATTTCCAATACGATAAAATCGTTCAAAGATTTTTACTCGTTCAGAGGCGGGAATGCCTTTGCCCTCATCTGCTATTGCAATTTTAATGTGGTTTAAAGTTTGAATGGTATCTAACTTGATTACGGAGTTCGTTGGTGCATATTTGGCTGCGTTCTCCAATAGATTGGAAATAATGGAATGAAAGGCAAGTCGATCTGCGATAATGAAGGTTGCGTTCGTAAAGCTCATCTGAAGTTGATGATTTCGGAACGAGCCTTTTTGCAAGGAATCTGTTATAGATTTTAGTTCTGAATTTAAATCGAATGATTCTTTCTGAAGCGTGTAGGAATGATTGTCAATACGCGCGGTAACCAGAATGTTTTCTACCAAAGTGTGTAAGCGCTTGGTGTCTTCAAGTGCCCCGGATAATATAGCTTGTTGTTGATCCGAGGATAGGCTGCGGTGCTGAAGAGTTTCAAGCTGCAATTGAATAGACGCTAGCGGCGATTTTAATTCATGTGTTACCGATAACAAGAAGTTATTTTGTTTCCTGTTGATTTCAGACTCCTTAATAAATGCATTGCGTGTACGTGCGATTCCGAGAATAAGCAACAGAAGAAAAACAGATCCTTCGCCAAATATCATGAGCCATTGCTTGTGCAATTTTTTATTCAGCGCTTCACTTTCTTGAATCAGTCGAGCTTCTGATGATGCGGTGTTACAAGCAATAAGTTCGGTTTGAAGGGTAGTCACTTCATTGTTAAGTTTGACAAGCAGGTATGTCCACCACGAGAACTGAATGAGCACATAAGCCACAAGGATGTAAAATAGTAATAACGGCTTAGTGGTTTTGTTAGATGACATTTTACAAAGGTACAAAAAGCGAGAGCCCCGGTTGTGGAACCGAGGCTCTCAGGAGGTGAGATAGGAACAAACCCATGAAAACTATACCCGCCTCCTATTTCGTCACATTAGTCTTGTAATCTCCTGTCAGTGTTTCCTCTATTACAGGAAGATCATTTAGTAAAGCCTGATAATTTGCATCAATCGCTTTAATCAATTTTTTGTTCTTAGCAGCATTCGTAGTATCTGTTTGCAGCAGCTCCATTTTATGTGCTTCCACAATCTCCTTGTGTTTTTTTAAAAGATCTTGCTGAGCAGTTATTTTCGGCATCACATCTGAGCCGGTGGTCACGCCCATTTCTTTCCCGTATTGCTCAATATTAGCCAGATGTACGGTCTCAGCTTCTATAATTTGTTGTTCATACAATTGTATTGCTTTCCGCAGTTCAACCGCAGTACCTACTTCATCATTCGCACGACTTTCGTGGCAGCCGGAGTATACAATTCCAAAGACTGCCAAAATACCGGCAAGAATGGGGAGGATGTTTTTGATGAGTGTATTCATGGCGTTTAGTGAAGCAAAAGTAATGCATCAAAATCGCGATGGATAAAGAATTAGACGACCGCACTCATGAATCGGATGGAATCACTGAAACGGGCGATAAGATAAAAATCCTACTTCGAAATGCCCTCAATACCTTTATTGGTAAGGGTTTCAGCGACAACGCCAAAAATAGTTTAGTCCGCAAAAAAGAGAGTTTCGTGGAATAAAAGCGCATGTTCCTCGAGGAATTGATTTTAGAAACGATAAAACCAAGTGCACATTGGGAAAGGGAACGATTGCGAGTCATCATCGTTAAATACCGAAACTCCGGCCAGCGCAATCTGAAAAGCCTTGCGGTCTGTGGTTTGAAAGCGCATGCCGGGCATAATAAAAAGAGCAGTTGATTTAATAGCCTTTCGCTGAACATCCACCTGATAAATACCCGGGGTACTGGTATTGTAATCGGGCTCTCGAATTACAGTGGTTGAGGTAGAGGTGGTGTTATAAGAGAACACTCCAATCATGGAATCAAACACAAAACTGGCTTTGGCACTTATTTTAGAAATTCCTGCAATTGAAAAAATTGGGCCTTTATAGAATGGACTAATTCGTTCCACCATCGGAATAGGGAATGGAATAGATCCCGGATAGTAATAATTGAAGCTTGTGCTATCTACGTACGTGCCTTCCACATATTGAAATTGTTTTCCTCCTCCTGTTGCGTAAGCGTATCCTGCAGAAAACGTGATGTTTTGCATTCGATTTCCTAAGGTCACGTTGGCAAAATGTAAGCCTCCATAACCTCGGAACTGGTTCAAATAACCGGAAGTTCCAAGTAATGTACCGACACTAAAATTCAGTTTCTCATTCTTCGTAGGAATAGAATATTTCATAGCTAATACCAACGGGCTGGCTAACCATGTTGCCATTAGTCCAATCGAAAACCTATTGTTAACAGCAAAATGAATTTCGGGCCCGTATAGGTTAATTAGCCCGTAGTCTTCGCCTTTCACAATAGGAAGTGCGTTGGTTGTGAAACAATATCGAGTAGTAAACGGCCCTGAATTTTTATATTCTCCATGAACAATTTGCTTTTCGTCTTCCACTTTTTCCATACTTCTGATATCAGATTTCTGGATGTAGATTTTACCGAGTTTCTCGGTTTGAAGTAGTACTTCCCGACCGTCATCACTAAGAATCACACCTATGTATTCCTTCCCGTCATGTTTGGTAATAACATACAACTGCGTAGAATCGGTATCGGTTTGTGCCTGCAGAATAGATGTTGTTGTGCCGGCAATGAGCAGCAGAAGAGAGAGAAGTGCCTTTTGTAACATTGTTGGTTCGGGGTTAAAATGTAGGACGTTTCAAATTTGTCACTAATTATTAATAGCGGTATTGGTAACAAATTTAAGGTAATGATCAGTTCGTTTCGAGTTGTCGGAAGCGTTATCGATTCTTTTCACAATACATCAAAGTTATATAATTGTGCACGAGACGTTCGATAAGCCTTGAAGCGATCCCAACTTCAAAACAAGATTCACCTGGTACTACAAAAAAAGCCCCACTTTCGTGAGGCTTTCGTATCGTGGGAGCAACAGGATTCGAACCTGTGACCCTCTGCTTGTAAGGCAGATGCTCTGAACCAGCTGAGCTATGCTCCCAGAACCTAATTAGGTTAAACGGGCTGCAAATATATGTGCAATGTTGGTTTCTGCAAAAAAAATGAGAAAAAAAATCAAATTGCCTCTGCAACTACGAAGGTGCTGCCTCCAATAAAAACCACATCTTGTGCTGTTGCCGCTGCTTTTGCGGCTTGTATCGCTTTCTTAACCGAAGGGAAAACTGCCCCTGTTAAACCGACATTTTCTGCGTGTTGTTGCAAGTCTGAAGCTTCCATCGCCCTCGGTAACTTGGCCTTGCAGAAATAGTAAGTCGCTTTTTTGGGCAACAATTCCAATACCTTACTCGGGTCCTTATCATTTACGACACCCAAAACAATGTGCAACTTTAGATTTGACGTGTGTTTAAGCTGCTTCACAATTTCGCGAATTCCTCCTTCATTGTGCCCGGTGTCTGCAATTACCAATGGCGATTTGGCTAAAACTTCCCAACGTCCGCGAAGTCCGGTCAGCCCGACAACATTGCGCAAACCACTCAATATGGCGTTATCGCTTATGGCATAGCCTAATTCGCGTAACGTGAATATCGCGTGCAATACGGTGCCATAATTTTTTCGCTGGTAACTTCCTGTCAAACCACCGCGTACGTTTTTTTGCCAAAGTTTACCGTGATCATAAACAGTGAATTTTACTTGGGGCGGAAAGTCATTTGTAGGTAGCATTGTCGTAATCCGAACATGTTCATCAGCAAATGAAATGTTAGTCTTGAGTTTTCGTGCAGCCGATGTAAACACCGATTTAATCTCCTCTTGCGTTTCTCCAATAATGACGGGTACTCCAGATTTAATGATGCCGGCTTTTTCTCCTGCAATTTTTTGCAATGTATTTCCTAACAAGTTCATGTGATCATAACTGATGTTCGTGATCACACTGAGCTCGGGGTGAATGACATTTGTGGAATCTAACCGTCCTCCCAATCCGGTTTCGATTATTGCAATGTCAACCTGTTGTTCCGCGAAATAATCGAATGCCAAACCAACCGTCCATTCAAAAAAAGACAGATCTAATTTTTCGAATTTTTTACGATGATCTTGCACGAAGGCCGTGACTGCTCGTTGCGGAATCATCTTCCCGTTTATCCGAATGCGTTCACGAAAGTCTTTCAGATGCGGAGAAGTATACAAACCTGTCTTGTACCCCGCAGCCTGAAAAATTGCGGCTAACAGATGCGAAGTTGATCCTTTGCCATTAGTGCCGGCAACATGTATGCTTCTGAATTTATGTTCCGGATTACCAAGTGATTTGCACAAGGCTATGGTATTCGTCAAATCTGCTTTGTAGGCGGCAGGACCAATGCGCTGAAACATTGGTAATCTGCTAAACAAATAATCGAGGGTTTGCTTGTACGTCACTTCAACGTGAAGTTGATGTCAATAGATAAAATGATAAGATCAGCGCAGGTGTTGTTGGCGTTGAACTTGATTTTGTAAGCAGATTGTGTTGCAGTAGAGCGCAGGACCGAATTCAACGTAGTTGTTCCTTGCGGATTGACTTCTGCCTTCTTTACATTTCCACTTCTGTCGACATATACATTCACTACAACTTTACCTTCTTCTTGCGTTGGATTTAAGATGTCCGGTTTCGATAAAATACTGCGATAACAAGTAGCATTTCCACCGCCGGGTCCGCCATCTCCTTTGTCTCCTCCGTCATTCGGACCAACGCCATCTCCTTTGCCGTCACCTAATCCACCGGTGTAAGGGCTTCCTTTGCCTTCGCCTCCAACTTTAATGGAAGCACTTCCTTTATTTTTTTTCCAGTCTTCCATGGCAGCTAAAACATCGGGAGAAAGCGCGTCGTCCCCATTCGGTTGTGTGCCGGTATTAGTTGCAGGATTCGCCGGATCATTGGAGGTCATGGATCCTTGCTGTGGCGGATTGGTTGCTGTGTTAGTAGTTGGATTGTTGTCGTCCGGTTGTCCGGGATCTCCGGTGTTTCCCTGGGAGCCGCCGCCTTCTATTGCTGCATCACCGCCAAAACCTTCGTATAACCCGATTTCCAATTCTACTGCTTCCGGATCGGGTGGAATAGGAGGCAAGGGAGTAACAATTTGTATCAGCCACAAAATCAGAAATAAAATAACGCCCACAGCAATTGCTGTTAACGCACCAAAAAGTCGCGCGTTACGTTCGTTTTTCCTTTCCGGAATGGTTATGGCAAACGTGCTCATTGTTGTTTTTGTACGGATAACACCATGTCGAGTTTCAAATCATTGCCGATTTGCATGACATCAGCAAGATCTTGAACGGTTAACGATTTATCGAGTTGAAGAATAATTTTAGATGTATTCTTCGCCTTTGTCTCCCCTTGCAACACGGGAGCTAACATATCGAATGGAACTTTATTGTTGTTAACGTAATAATCATGATTGGCATCTACTGCCAGAGTTACCTTCCCGCTATTCAGTGTAGATGGACTTTTAGAGCTGGGTAAACTCAACTTAATAACGTTCGGATTAACCAGCGTAGAAAGAATGATGAAAAACAACAACAGGAAAAACATGATGTCGTTCAACGATTCCGTGAACACCTCCGCACTTTCTTTATGTCTTCCGCGAAGTTTCATGTTTATTTTTCAGGTTCGTTAATCAAATCTAAAAACTCCAGACTCGCACGTTCTACTTTACCCGCAATACCATCAACGCTTGAGTTTAGCAAATGGTAAAACAAGAAGGAGATAACACCGATAATCAAACCCGCACCCGATGAAACCATCTTCTGATACAAACCACCGGAAATTGTTTTAATACTAATATCTCCGCTTAAAGAAATATCGTAGAAAATGGTAACAACACCGGCAATTGTTCCGATAAAACCTAACATTGGAGCAATGCGCGCAATTAGCGATAAGTAATGCAGATTCTTCTCTACGCTAGCAATTTCTACACGTCCATGTGTTTCCATTGCTTCTGATACTTCACGTGTTGGTTTGCCTAGACGAGAGATTCCTTTTTCAATTGTGCGTGATACCGGTGAATTTACCGATTTGCAATATTCACGTGCAGTGTCAATTTTACCATTGAGGATGTAGTCTTTAATGTTGTGCATCAAATTCGCGTCTGACTTTCTCGCTTTCGAAATAATGATCAAACGCTCGATGGCGAAGTATATCGCCAACAACAAAAAGATGAACAACGGGATCATTACCCATCCGCCTTTCAGCACAAGGCTCAGCGGAGAAATAACTTCTTGTGCATTTGTGGCAGCTGCTGTAACAGCGCCCGATGCAGAAGTAATGCCGGTGTTTGCGACGGTTCCGTTCGAGTCGGCGGCTGCACCTGCTTGCAATAAAATACCTAATAACATATCGGTAGTATTTGATAGTATAACGACAAACTATCTTCGAAAGTATCTGAAATAAAAAGGCCTGTCTGCCAACACTAAGTTCTGTTATCAACAGTCCAGTGTTTATTGCAGACAGGCACGGAGGCAAGAACCGCTTAATTTTTCAGGTTGTTATTTGCGTAATTTAAAAGTGATGGGTTTGCGATATAAATATTCAACGGCTTCTCCTCCATCTTTCGCCGGCTTCCACGATGGCATTTGTTTCATGACACGAAGCGCTTCGCGGTTTAGTTCCGGATGTGCACCTTTTGCCACTTTTACATCACGATAGTTGCCTTTAGTGTCAACGATAAACTCAATCCACACGGTTCCTTCTACACCAACTTCTTTGCACATGGAAGGATACTTCAGGTTCTTCACCAAAAATGGATCCAGCTCATCGTTGGTTGGAGGTGTGTCACTATAACTAACTAAACGTGGTTTTAATTCAGCTGTGTCGGCCGGAGGACATTCCAAACAAGCACCAGTTCCTGTTCCGGATGTGCCCGTTCCTGTTCCACCTTCATTGCCTTTGGTCGATTTTCCCGCGTCGGAATTGGTAATGGTGGTGGTTACTTGTTGATTCGTGATCTGAGGTGTTGTCAGATCTTTCATGTCCACCGGTCCTTTCGGAGTTGTGGACATATCACGTACAGGTTTAGTTTTCGGTGGCTCAATTTTCGGCGGTTCAATGCTGCCTACCGGAGGAATATCAAGCACAATTTGTGTATTGTAATCCTCCGCAGGAATAAAGTCTCTGGTAGCATTTACTTTGGAGTAAGCCCAAATTCCTGCCGTAAAAATGAATACGCTGGTGAATACCGCAATGATTACTCTTCTGCCGTATTGTTTGCGCAGCTGGTAGGCGCCATACGACTTGTGCCTGTTCTCGAAAACGAGATCGTTGAATGAATCCGAAAGGACGAAGCGATTGTCCATGTCTTTGGTGTTTTAAGTTTGACATTTATTTTACTCCCGATCAAAACAGTCGTATAACAACTATTTATCGGGGTCGCTCAAGTCCGGGGAATGTTACTGCGCGCGCTCAGTATATCAGGAAGCGGATGAGAGTAAACGTTGTACCATGCGTTGCGTTATTTGGTTCTTCTACGCAATGGTACACCCGTGGTTACGCGAACACAACCCGCAATTGATAAGTGGAACAGCAATAACAATAAGTGGAATGTAGTACTACTGTTTTTCCAAATGAACAGTAGTTGTGGGGAATGCAAAACTTACACCATGACGATGCATGATTTCCATAATTTTAAAATTCACTTCTTCGCGAACCTGCAAGTTGTTGGAGAAGTCAATGAGTTTAATGAAGTACATGAGTTGAATGTCAATGGAAGAGGCACTGAAGTTAAATAAACTCACACGACCTTCTTCTTGGACAAGATCTTCGCGTGAATCGATATAATTACGCAAATCGTCCATCACTGATTTGATTTTTTCAGGAGGTGTTGAATACGTTACCCCGATAGTGGTGATAACACGACGTGAATTGCGTTTACTCACGTTGTAAATTTCATTTTCTACCATCTTCCTATTGGGAACGGTAATATAGGTGCTGTCTTCTGCACGTATACGTGTACTGCGAAAACCAATACGATCGATCGTGCCAACCTGATTATTAGGCAGCAGAATATTCTCGCCAACAGAAAATGGTTTGTCCAAGAATACCGTGAAGCTACCGATAAGATTTTCCAAACTCTCTTTTGCTGCCAATGCAACAGCAATTCCCCCAATTCCCAAACCTGCAATCAACGAGGCAACGTTCATGTCGAAGATGCTGCCCAACATAATGAAAACGGCCAGAATAACGATGATTACCTTGATTGCTTCACGTAAAAAGGGGACCAGTTGATCGTCTGCAGTAGATTCGGTTTTTGAAGCACGATGCAATAAGATTAAACCAAAAAAATCTGTGATGCGCAACAACAACCAGGTAACGGAAATGCCAATCATCAGCGCCACCAGTTTCGAGCTGATCATGGCTACGCCGAATTCTTCTTTGTGTGCTAACTTCCACGCGGCAGGCCACTGCAGATAGTTTCCCGCAATGAACAAAGCAATAAATAACAACAACAAATTCCAGGGCTTGCGAACTAGGTCGAACAATTTCTGAAAACCGATTTCCTCTTTTTCCTTACGTTGAAAAAAACGGAACAAAAGCTTCGTAAGTCCTTTGGCAATTAGCGTGCGAACCAGAAGTGCGAATAATACAATCAACACGAAGGTTACCCAATCCTGCACGGTGTTGGGCGCAATAAAAACCTTCGATGCGATTGATTTAATATCCACGGTTATAATAATGATTTCAATGCGCGTGTAAATGCCGCTTTAGCAATATGCGACTTGTCGGAATGTTCGGCACGTGTAGCTTGTAATGCCTTTTTAATCGTCTCCGAAACATCATTAAAAATAGCTTCGTCGGTAACAACGGCATTGTCTTGCATGAGATATGCGAACACACGTGCCATTCCGCAATTCGCTATGAAGTCCGGAATGATGCTTACTTTCTCATCAGCAAATTCTCCGGTTGGTCCGAAGAAAATTTCCGGATCTGCAAACGGAACATTCGCACCGCATGAAATAACTTCAAGTCCGTTATTAATCATGGTTTGTAATTGCTCTTTGGTAACCAGACGTGACGCAGCTGCAGGAATGAATATTTCCGCACCGCAAGACCATACTTGTTGCTGAATTTCTTCTGACGGCAACATGTTCGCAGCAATTAACTGATTCCCTTTTTTATTGATGAACAATTCACGAACTGCAGGGAAATCAAATCCTGCTGTGTTGATTAGTCCGCCGTTACGGTCAATAATGCCGGTAATTTTTACACCATCCTGTGCCAGATAATATGCCGCCGCCGCCGCTACATTGCCCCATCCTTGGATGATCGCACGTTTGCCGGCGAGTTCTCCACCCCAAAGACTATAATAGTGTTTCACAGCTTCAGCAACTCCGTAGCCCGTGATCATATCGGCAACTGTAAATCCTTCACCGGGAACAAAACGGCTATCGTTTACTTTTTTAATCACACCGGCACGCAACTGCTCTATGCGTTTTGCTTTGCCGGCATTTCCCGCTCCGAAATGTCCGTTTACAACGCCTTCCTGCGGATGCAAAAGCCCCAACTCTTCGGTAACCGGAATCACTTCATGAATTTCATCCACATTCAAGTCGCCACCCGTGCCATAATAATTTTTCAGCAACGGCATCACTGCCTTGAACCAGCGCTGCAGCACACCTGCTTTGCGCGGATCTGAAGGATCGAAGTTGATTCCGGATTTTGCTCCTCCGATCGGAGGCCCTGCTACGGTAAACTTCACTTCCATGGTTTTGGCCAACGATTCCACTTCACGTTTATCTAAGCCTTTGCGCATACGTGTTCCGCCTCCCGCTGCACCGCCATGAAGAGAATTGATAACGACCCATCCTTCGGCCTCCGTCTCTGCATCTTTCCATTCAAATACAATTTCAGGGCGCTTATTTTCGTACTGGTGAAGTAGATCTTTCATATTGCTTTTTTCTAAGCGGTAAAAGTACAAATTGATTAGTGAAGAAATGGTTGCTAAAAATCATTTGCAGATTCTATAAATTCTGTAAAATTGTCCCCGCAATAGTTCGGAACAAACTCTTGTCATTCACATCTGCAACTGCAAAAGATGAAAAAACAAGTTAAAGCAACAAAGTCCGCAGCAGCTAAACCTAAGGCTCCTGCGAAGAAAGGAAAGACTTCCGGAAAGAAACGGAACGATGAAGAATTGGATGATGAAGATCTTCCTGAAGAATCTGAGGACGATGATGACATCGTTGATGATTTCGAAAAGGCGGATGATGATGATTCTTCAACCAAAGATGATGATCCGGATATTGAAGGAGATGTGAAGTTTGACGACTTCGATTTGGATGACGACGACGACGAGTTTTTCGACGACGATCGTTTTTAGAAATACCATTAAGACTGCTGCGGCAGTCTTTTTTTATGCAAGATAAATTGCTCCGCCTATCGAATCCTTGCGCGCGCCGGTTACACTTTTTAACGTATTAACACGATTGTTAATGCGCAACCAACCGAGGTATGCAAAAATTAATGCTTCCTTGAAAGCAACAATTTGATCGTTAGGTATTTCTACTTGGCAAGTTGTTTGCTCGCAAATCCGTTGCATCAGAAATGTGTTGAATGCTCCACCGCCGGTAACAATCGCGCTTTTACGACCATCCAGTGATTGTGCAATTTGAAATGCTGCATGCTCTGTGCAGGTGCGCAACAAATCGGCAGTAGGCAATGTTTTCGGCAACAGGTGTTGAATCTCTTGTTCTACCCATTCACGTGCTAACGATTTTGGAAACGTCAATTTGTAATAATCAAGATTATTCAACTGTGCGAGAAGCGACGGTATAACAACGCCTGTTTGAGCAATGGCTCCGCGTGCATCGTAACTCAAATCAACACGTGATGCCAAAGCGTTCAGAATGTAATTCGCGGGACAAATATCTCCTGCAACACGAATTCCGTTTTCCTCGAAGGAAATGTTAGCGAACCCGCCAATATTCAGACAAGCATCGTAGTTGCCAAATAGCAACTGATCACCAATCGGAACTAATGGCGCGCCTT
>Ga0068876_10001060_pt1 | contig 21812 bp, 14 predicted proteins | sample NOAtaG_6_FD_66442 | JGI IMG/M metagenome (GOLD analysis project Ga0068876, IMG submission 66442) | Freshwater lake microbial communities from Lake Erie, under a cyanobacterial bloom - NOAA_Erie_Diel5S_2200h metaG | ecosystem: Environmental > Aquatic > Freshwater > Lake | place: USA: Ohio, Lake...
AGAACGCGCGGCGCTCCGCCGGCGCGGCCCGCGCGGCGAGGCGCTCCTCGTCCGCCGCCTCGCGCAGCGCACCGCGGGCCGCGAGCACCCGGGCCGCTTCGTGGTGGCCGAGATCCCGAAGCACGCCGAGGGCGATGATCCGCCGCGCCAGCGCCAGCGCCTCGTCGCGCCGCCCCGCCTCGAAGCGCGCGGCGGCGAGGTTCCGCAGCAGGAGGGACTGGGTCTCGGGATCGAGACGTCCGGGCTCCCCGGCCGCCAGCGCCTCGCGCAGGGCCGTGAGCCGCCGCGCGGACTCGAGCTCGGCCTCGGCCTGCGCTCCGCCCCCGACCGGTCCCCCGAGGTGTCTGGTTCGAGACGCGCTGGTCCGCGGACGAGGCATCGAGGTAGCCAACTTAGCACAGCCGACCGCACCGTCGAATCCGGAGCAGATCCGGGTGCTTACGGAGATCCATCCACAGCTTTGCCCGGACCGTGGAAGAAACGGACCAGGGACTCCTCCTGCCGGCGCGCGTCCCGCTCCCCGAGCTCCATCAGCTGGCGGGCGAATTCTCCGTCGAACAGGAGGTAGCTGACGAGGTCGGCGTCGGCGCCGTCGCCGAGGTCGAGCAGGCGCAAGAGGGAGCGCCCGAGGAGCTTGCCGAAGCGGGCGCGGTGGGTGTGCAGGTGGGCCGCGGCGAGGCGCCCGATGTCCGCCGAGGGGTGGATGAGGAGCGCGTGCACCCGGTGGCGGAGCGGCCTGCCCTCGGCCTCCGCCCGCTCGTTCATGCGGGCCGTGAAGGTGTCGCCGTAGAGGGCCACGCCGTCGTCGATCATGCGGTTGACCCGCTCGAGCTCGTAGAAGTCCGCGCTCACGCGATCGAGCAGGAAGGCGTTCAGGACCTTGCCCAGCAAGAACGCGATCCCGGGGTAGACGCCCGGGGCGAAGACCGCCTGGCTCGGCGCCAGCGACGCATGCAGGCCGATGACGAGGAGCCGGCGGGCCCCGAGCTGAAGGGGCGGCGAGATGGGCGTGTTGAGCCGGAGCCCGCCGTCCACGAAGAGATCGTCCCCGATCGAGACCGGGGGAAAGAGCACCGGGATGGCCGCCGAGGCGAGCACGTGCTGGGGACCGATCCGCTCGTCCTTCACCGTCATCGTCGGAGGCAGCCGGCTCGGGAGCGGTACCCCGGGGCCGCGGTCGACGAAGCACCACGGCCGCCCGGTCGCGATGTGGGTGGCGCTCACGGTCACCGCCTTGAGCTGCCCCTTGCGGACGTTCCGGCTGAGGTCCGGCCAGCGCATGTTGTCGCTAACGATACGAATCAAGGGTGCCACATCGAAGAGCCCCGCCCCCTGCCGGCCGCCGAAGAGGACCCGGGGCAGCTTCGCGGCCTGCAGGACCCCGAAGCCGAGCACGTGATCGAGCTCGAGGCCGGACCAGAGCTGGGTGAGCCGGGCGATCCCCTCGACCGGCTCGTGGGCGACCGCGCCGAGGTAGGCGCCGTTGATCGCGCCGACCGAGGTGCCGCTGATGATGTCGAAGCGGGGCGCGCCGTGCCGGGCCGCGAACTCGCCGAAGAGGTACTTGAGGACGCCGGCTTCGTAGGCACCCCGGGCGCCGCCGCCCGAGAGCACGATGGCGGTCGTGCCCTCGTAGACCGCGGGCGGAGGCACGGTCGGCGGACCGACACCGATCATCGCGCGGCCTCCTCGAGGGCCCGCACGATCGGGTGCCCGCGGTAGCTGGCGCGGAGGCCGGGATCCTCGATGTCCGCCTCGCGCTGCCCGACCAGTCGCCGGGCCTCGTCCAGCGTCCGGGCGGCCCGCTCCGGCTCGCCGATCGCGCGGAGGGCCCGGACCAGCGTGAGCAGCACGCGCTCGATCCGGTCGACCATGGGCTGGGCGCGCAGGGCCGCCTCGAGCCGCTCGGTCGCCTCCCGCAGCGACGGCGCGTCCCGCTCGACGAGCGTCTCGACGAGCCGGGTCTCGGCCTGCAGCGCGTAGCCCACCGAGCCAGCCGCGCGGGCGTCGAGGGCGGCCTCGCGGGCGGCGGCCTCGGCCTGCTCGGGCTGGCCCTCGGCCGACCAGAGCCGGGAGCGGACGAGCCGGGCGTGCGCGAGGTCGGCCCGGTCGCTGAGGCGGGCGGCGATGCGCTCGGCCTCGTCGAGGTGCCGGGCGGCGAGCTCGAGCTCGCCCTGCCGCTGCTCCATGCGCAGCTCCGCGAGCGCGGCGAGGGTGTCGGTGCGGCCGGGCTGATCGTCGCTCCGCTCGAAGATCCAGAGGGCGTGCTCGAGGAACTCGAGGGCGCGCTCGGAGGCCCCGAGCTCGGCGTAGAGTTGTCCCACGTTCGATACCTTTCGCGCCAGGTAGATGCGGTCGCCGACGGCGCGGTCGAGCACGATCGAGGCGGTCACGCAGGCGATCGCGTCCTCGAAACGGCCGCTCGAGGAGAGCGCGACGCCCAGCGAATTGAGGGCAAAGGCCGCATAGCCCTTCATGTCGAGGCGGCGGAAGATCGCGTAGCCCTCCGCGCCCGACTCGAGCGCGGCGCCCAGCTGCCCCGTGCGCCAGAGGACCTTGCAGCGGTCGACCATCACCATGCCGCGCGCGGGCAGGTGCTCGTCGAGCACGCCGGCCCGGCCGCGGGCCCGCTCGAAGGCGTCGAGGGCGCCGGCCGTGTCCCCTTGGTCCCGGCGCAGGTAGCCCACGAGGCGCAGGCACTCGATCTCGGCGGCCCGGTCCTCGCAGGCGATCGCCGCGTCGAGGGCGCGCCGGAGCAGCGCATCGACGCCGCCGAGCTGCCCCGCGTCGAGGTCGCAGCGGGCCAGTCGCGAGAGCGCGACCGCGATCATGCGCTCGTCGCGCAGCGACTCGGCGAGCTGCCGCATCGCCTCGAGCTCGGCCCGCTGCTCGTCCTTCATCGAGAGGGTGCGCTGCACGTGCTCGCGCCGCTCGTGCAGCTCGAAGCGGGCCGGCGCGAGCGGCGGCAGGAGGCTCAGCGCGCGGCCCCAGAAGCGGAGGGCCTCGCGGTTCGAGTAGGCGGCGCGGGCCCGCTCGCCGGCCTCGCGCCAGGCCGCGGCCGCGAGCTGGGGCTCGCCCGCGAGCTCGTGGTGCCGGGCGGTGCGGGCCGCGGGGAAGCGGGCGGGGCGGGCCTCGAAGAAGCTGCCGATCCGCCGGTGCATGCGGGCCCGATCGGGCCCGTCGGTGGACTCGTAGGCGACCTGCCGCACCACGACGCTCGCGAAGGCGAGCAGGCCCCCGCTGCGGATCTCCACGAGACCCCGCTCGCTGAGCCGGCCGAGCGCCTCGCCGGCGTCCTTGCCCGCGAGCTGCTCGAGCTCGTCCTCGCGGAGGCCTGGGCCCGCGACCGCGAGCCAGCGCAGGACCGCGCGCTCGCGCTCGTCGAGCTCGGCGATCCGCGCGGCGATGACGTCCTCGAGGGACGAGGGCAGGGCGAGCGCCGCACCGGGTTTGCGCACGACCCGGCGCGCGCCGTCGATCTCCTCGAAGGTGATCGTGCCGCGCTCGACGAGGGCGTCGGCGAGCTCGAGGAGAAAGAACGGGTTGCCGCCGGCCCGCTGCTCGATCGCCGAGGCGAGGTCGGCGGGCAGCTCCTGCACGCCGAGGTGCCGGAGGACCAGCTCGCGCCGCGCGGCCTCGTCGAGCGCCCGCACCTCGATCTGCAGCGCGCCCCGGAGCGCGGCCTCGATCTTCGGATCGGGCCGGGTCGAGAAGATCACCGCGATCGGCAGGGAGATGTCGGTGGTCTGCACCATCCGCGCGAGGAGCTCGCGGCTCGGCGGATCGATGAACTGCACCGAGTCGACCCAGACCACCACCGGCCGGCGCCGCGCGAGCGCCCCGAGCAGCGTGCGGACCGCGACGAAGAGGGGCTCGGTGCGGTCCGGCTCGTCGAGGTGGCCCGCGCCCGACGGTGCGAAGAGCGGCTCGAGCGCCTCGACGAGGCTGCGGCGCCGCCCGTCCGAGAGCCCGAGCGGGCGCAGCGCCTGCTCGAGACGCTCGCGCACGCTCGGCCCGTCCTCGCCCTGCCGCGTGCCGACCTCCTCGAGGCCGAGGGAGTGGCTCACCAGCTCGGCGACCGCGCTGAGCGGCACGTCGCTGCCGCCGAAGGCGCACTCGACCCGGACCTCCTGCGCCGCCGGCTCGAGCTCGCGCAGCGCCTCCTCGACGAGCGCGGTCTTGCCGACGCCGAGCTCGCCGGTGACGACGATCCACGCGCCCTTGCCGGTCGTCACGACCTCCTGCCAGATGCCGACCAGCGCGGCGAGCTCGCTGGCGCGGCCCACCAGCGCGGCGGTGCGCTCCTTCTTCGGCCCGCGGTGCGCACCGAGCAGCCGCCAGCCCCGCAGGCTGCGGGCCGCGCGGCCGTCCTCGAAGGCGATCTCCTGCGCCTCCTCGTCGAACGCGTAGACCCTGCGGGCGAGCCGGTAGACCTCGCCGCTCGCGAGCACGCTGCCGCGCTCGGCGGAGCGCGCCAGCTGCGCCGCGACCGCGAGCACCGAGCCCTCGGGCTCCCAGCGGGGACGGCCGGGCAGCCCGCGGATCGCGCTCACCCCGCGGAGCGCGCTCACCACGCCCCGCGAGATCCCGATCGAGGCGGCGAGCGGCCGGACCGCGTCGGCGCTGAGGCCGGCGATCGCCTCCTGCACGTCGAGCGCCATGCGGCTGGCCTGGAGCGGGTCGTCGACGGTCGAGCGGCCGAGCCCGAGCACCACCCGGAAGGCCCGCTCCTCCCCCGCCGCCCGCTCGGCGTCGAGGACGGCGCCGTACTTGAAGGCGATCTGGTCGATCACCTTGAGGGCCTGCTGGGCCGCGACGTCCTGGCCCGGCTCGCCCGGCGAGGTGCCCTCCGCATCGTGAAAGATACCTGCAAGGACCAGCACGTGGCGGCGCTCCCGCACCTCGCGCGCGGGCGCGGCGGCGGTCGAGAGGACGGTCGCCTGCGCGGCGATCGGGACGTCCTTGCCGTCGAGCTCCGGGCGGGTGTTCTCGCGGGGCGCGACCTCGGCGAGGAAGCGCTCGAGCAGCTCGAGGTCGGCGGGCTCGTCCTGCGCATGCAGGTAGCGGGAGAGCGCGCCCGCCATCGAGCGGCAGGTCTGGTAGCGCTCCTCGCGGTCGGGGGCGAGGGCACGCATCACGATCGATTCCAACTCGGGCGGGACCGAGGCGTCCACGGCACGCGGCGCGGTGACCCGGCCGAGGCGGACCTCTTCGAGCACCTCCATCCCTTGCAGGCCCGGGTACATCGAGCGTCCCATGAGCAGCTCGGCGAGCACGACGCCGAGCGCGTACACGTCGCTGCGGCGGTCGACGCGCTGCCCCCGCGCCTGCTCGGGCGACATGTACCCGAACTTGCCCTTGATGACCCCGGTCTCCTCCGAGATCATCCGGGCGCGGGCGATGCCGAAGTCGGCGATCTTCACCCCGCCGTCGCACGAGACGAGCACGTTCTGCGGCGAGACGTCGCGGTGCACGATGTCCATCGGCGCCCCGCTCTCGTCCTTGCGGTTGTGCGCGTAGTCGAGGCCCTTGGCGACCTCGAGGGCGATCAGCGCGGCGAGGCTCGGTGGCAGGCGCCGGCCGGCCCGGCGCGCAGCGGCGATGAGGCGGCCGAGGTCCATGCCGTCGACGAACTCCATCGCGAGCAGGAACTCGTTGCCCTCGCCGCGGCGCGCCTCGCCGCGCAGCTCCTCGAACGCGTAGACCTGCACGATGTTGGGGTGGTTGAGGCGCATCGCGAGCTTCGCCTCGTCCACGAACATCGCGAGGAACTTCGGGCTCCGGGCGAAGGCGGGCAGGACCCGCTTGACGACCAGGACCTTCTCGAGCCCCTCGGCGCCGGTCATCTTCGCGAGGAACACCTCGGCCATGCCGCCCGCGCCCAGGCGGCGGACGACGCGGTAGCGGCCGAGGGTGGCCGGCGGCGGGAGCTCCGAGCTCAAGGCCGCGCAGTCTATCCCTCCCAGGCAGCCTTGAGTACCCCGCGTGCGGCGGGATGAGGTTTTCGGGAGGCCGCGCGGGCTCGGTGTACGCTGTGGTTCCCTGCATGTTGCCCGCCCAGGTCGAGGAAGCGCTCTCCATGCTCACGTCGGCGCTCGCGTCGAGCCCGCAGCTCCACGCGCCGCTCCACGCGCACTGGCGGGGCGAGCGGGGAGACCACGGGCTGCCGGACGCGGTGCGGGTCGCCGCCGAGATGCTCGACAAGGCGATGCCGACGCTCACCAAGACCCAGGGCGGTCTGGCCGATCTCGCTGGGCTCTTCGCCAAGCCCGAGCTCGCGGCTGCGGGCGACGTCGTGCTCACCTGGTGCGCCGCGAACGCAGGAAGGCGCGACGTGCGCATGGCCCGCGTGCTCTCGGTGGCGGTGACGAAGGAGCGGGCGCGGGACTTCGCGCTCGCGGCGGCCCGCGACCGCATCATCGAGGGACCGCTGCTCGACGCGATCGCGTGCGCCCCGCTGCTCGGCACCGGCGACGTTTACTCGCTTCCCGAGAACGCGGCCGCGGCCGCGCGGCTCGAGGTGCTCATCTGGGAGGCGGGTGCGTCGGCGCTCGCGGTGCCCGAGCTCGGACAGTGGATCTGGGGCAGCCACGCGACCTTCGAGGCGCTCGTCGTCGCGCCGGCGCACGGCTCTCTCCGCGGCCGCGTGCTCGCCGCGCGCTGCCTCGAGATCGCCGCCAAGGGGCTCACGCCGAGCACCGATCCGGAGCTCGTCGGCCGCACGCTGCAGACCCTTCAGCCGCTCCTGCTGCACCCCGAGCCCCTCGTGTGGGTGCACGCGGCGCGGGCGCTCGGGCGGCTCACCGGGACGCTGGAGCAGCTCGAGGGCACGCTCCTCGACTGGATGCGCGGCGACTCGCAGCTGCTGCGGCAGCGGGCGATCACCGCGTTCGCGTGCCTGCCCGGTGAGCGGCTGAAGATGCTCGGGAGCGAGCTGTCGCACCTCGTGGACGCCGAGCCTGCCGAGCCGTGGGCGCTCGCGGCGCTCGCCGCGGCGACGCCCTACCTGCTGCACGAGCGGCGCGAGGTCTGGGATCGGCTCGCGGCGCGCATCCTCGCCGAGGACGCAGGGGCGGTCGGCGCGCGCGCGCTGGCTCGGGGCCTCGCCGCGCTGTGGCGACGCGGCACGATGCAGAGCCCGCTCGAGGGGCCGCTTCGCGAGCTGCGGGACCTCGCGCGCCGCGCGAGGGGCGAGAACCTCGACGCGTGGCGCCGGTGGATCGAGGTGCTCGCGGTCACCGACCCGCTCGAGGGCGCCGAGCGCGATCCGCTCGACCTCGAGCTCGGCCTCGAGAACCTCATGCGGATGGCGGCGCAGTACGACGACGAGGAGGCCGACGCCCGCGCCGCGCGCTTCGCCGAGACCTTGCCGCCGACCTTCGTCGAGGCCCGGCGGATCGCGCTGGGCACGGGCTCGCTCCGGCAGCGCGCGGCGGCGATCAACGCCTTCGAGGGCTGCGCCCGCTCGCTCGCGCTGCGCCTCTGGGGGCCCTTGCTCGCGACCCGGCCTGCGGGCGATCCGATCGAGGAGCCGAACCTGGAGGCGACCTGGAAGCTGGTCGCGAAGGCCCCGGCGGAGCTGCTCGAGGTGATCGAGGAGCGGCGCCGCGCCGGCACGAGCAGCGACGACGACCTGCCGCTCGAGGTGCTGGCGATCCGGCTCGGCGGCTACGCGCTCGATGCGCTCGGGCAGGACTCCGACCTCGGCCCCGGGCGGGGACCGGTGGTGCACGACACCTGCGTCTGGGTCTCGAAGATCGCCGGCCTCGCCGATGGGTCGCGCGAGCTCCCGGCCTCGCTGAAGGGCGCGCTCAGCTCGCTGTTCTGGCGGCTCATCGACACCACCCGGGGCACCGCGCTCGGCGAGGTCGACGACCAGGAGTGGCTCGGGCCCTTCGCCGCGTGGTGGAGCCTGGTCATCGCCCGGCCGGCGATGCTGCGGCAGCTCTCGAGCGCGCTGCCGATGATGAGCAAGGCGGCCCTCGAGACCTGCACCGCGGAGGCCGAGCGGCTGCGCGACGTGATCGCCGAGGGCGCCGACGAGGGCGCGTGGGGCGCGGCCGCGAACGAGGCGCTCGCGGCGCTGCACGCCTCGAACACCGAGCTCGCGGCGGCGCTGCGCGGCTTCGCGGACTCCCTCGCGCGCTTTGCCCGGACCTCGAGCGCCAAGCCCGACATCGAGGCGATGTGCCTCGAGCTGGTGCTCAGCGCGGAGCGCCTGCAGGCCTCGCTCGCCGATCCGGTCAAGGCCCTGCACCCCGCGGGCGCCGGCCAGGCCGAGGACTCGCTCACGCGGCAGCAGACCGAGAACGCGCCCCGCATCGCGCAGCTCGTCGCGCGGGTCATCCGCCGCCGCGAATTCAGCAAGCTCGACGTGTGGTTCGCCTCGCTCGGGCCCATCGCCTCGGCGCTGGTCGAGAAAGCGGTGAAGGGCGCGTGCAAGCGCTCGCCGCCGCCGCCGCCGCCGTCCCGCAAGACCGAGCCCCGCATCCTCGAGGGCTACGAGATGATCAAGCCGCTCGGCGAGGGCGGCATCGGCTCGGTGTGGCTCGTGCGCAAGCCCGGCGCGGATCGGCTCTTCGTGCTGAAGATCCCCAAGGCCGAGGCGCTCGCGCAGGCCTCCGACACCGAGCGCGAAGGCATCCTCGCGTCCTTCGTCGAGGAGGCCAAGGCGCTCGCCGGCCTCTACCACCCCAACGTCGCGAACATCATCGATCGGGGCGTGAGCAGCGCGGTGCCCTTTCTCGTCCTCGAACTGCTGATCGGGGCCGACCTCAAGGAGTACGCCGCAGCCAAGCCGATGTCGCTCTTCGAGCTGAGGCAGGTGGTCCCCGACGCGTGCGCCGGCCTCGCTGCGCTGCACGGCGCCGGGCTCGTGCACCGCGACATCAAGCCGGCGAACCTCTGGCTGCGGCTGCCCCTCGCGGGCAGCGACCGCTTCGATCCCGCCAAGCACCGCGATCCCGCCCGCGCCCAGCCCCTCTCGACGGTGGTCATCGACTTCGGGATGGTGCGCTCGATCAAGGTCGGCGCGGACGCCGCGGGCCGCTTCGTCGCGGGCACGCCCGGCTACATCGCGCCCGAGCAGGTGCTCGATCCGGTCGAGCTCGATCCGCGGAGCGACGTCTACGCGCTGGTCGGCACCATCTACAACGTCACGACCGGCCGCACCTTCTTCGACGACGTCGACAACCCGCGCGACCGCATCCTCGCCCACATGAACCGCGACCCCTGGGAGGACCCCAAGCGGCTCGAGCCCTACCCCGCCGCGCTGCAGAAGCTGCTCCGCGCCGCGACCGCCAAGGACCCCAAGGACCGACCTCAGCCGCTCGAGTTCGGGCGCGCGTTCGCCGCCGCGATCTGATCGCGGGTGAGCCGGTGCACGAGCCACGCGGTGCCGGCGCCCACCAGCCAGCCCGCGAGGAGGTCGCTCGGCCAGTGGGCCGCGGCGTAGAGGCGAGCGAGCGAGGTCGCGAGGGCCAGCGGCGCGGCCAGGAGCAGCGCGAGCCGGCCCGCGCGTTCGTCCCGGTGCCGCAGGATCAGCCACGCCACGCCGGCGGCGCACGCGGCCCCGGTGCCGGAGGGGAAGCTCGGCGAGCGGGCGGCGCTGCCCAGCACCTCGAGCGATGGCGCGAGCGACGCGACGGCGCTCGGACGCGGCCGGTCCACGAGGGGCTTGAGGATCGTCTCGACGAGGAAGAGCGCGAGCAGGTAGGCGAGCCAGCCGTCGAGCAGCGAGCGGAGCGCGGCGGGGCTTCGGTCGCGGAGCGCGAGCGCCCCGATCACCAGCGGAAAAGCGAGGTACCCCCAGCTCCCGAGCCAGCCGAGCGGGCCGTCGAGGAGCGGGGTGCGAAGACCGTTGATCGCGAGGAGGAGCGCCGCGTCCATCAGCCCTCGAGCGTGCTCAGCGCGGCGCGCAGCGGTTCCGGGATCGGAGCCGGCCGGCGCGAGGTGCGATCGACGAAGACGTGGACGAAGTGCCCCGCCGCGCGCGCGGTCTCTTCCGGCCCGAAGAGCGCGACCTCGTAGCGCACGCTCGAGGTGCCGAGGTGCGCCACCCTCAGGCGCGCCTCGACCGGCTCGGGGTAGGCGAACGAGGCGAAGAAGCGGCACCCGCTCTCGACCGCGAGGCCGATCGTCTCGCCGCGGTGGATGTCGAGGCCGTGCTCGATGAGGTAGCGGTTGATCACCGTGTCGAACCACGCGTAGTAGACGACGTTGTTGACGTGGCCGTAGACGTCGTTGTCCATCCACCGCGTCGAGAGCTCGATCGCGTAGCGGTATCCGTCCCGTGCCGGGGCCTTGGGCCGCTCGCTCACAGCGCCGCCCGGAACAGCTCGACGAGATCGTCGCGCTCGACCTTGCGCGGCGCGTTCTCGAGGAGGCGCCGCTGCATCAGGGTGATCTGCGCGAGCGACTCGAGGTCACCCGGACCGTAGCCGATCTCGGCGAGCCGCACCGGCTGGCCGGTGGCCTGCATCAGCCGCACGAGCTCCGAGGCGAGCGCCTCGCCCGCCTCGGGCGCCTCGACCCGCAGCCCGAGGGCCTCGGCGGCCTCGCGGTGACGCTCGGGCGCGAAGGGCGCGAAGGCGCGAACCACGCTCGGCGCGCCGAGCACCACCGAGAGGCCATGGGGCACGAGCGGGTGATCGTCCGGGTAGCCCGGCGCGTGGTGGCGCTTCACGAGGCCTGCGATGGCGTAGGCCATGCCGTGCGGCACGTGCACCCCGGAGTTGCCGAAGGCGATCCCGGCGAGCGTGGCGGCCCACATCATCCCGCCCCGCGCCTCGTCGTCGGAGGCGTCGGCCACCGCGCGCACGAGGTGCCGGCCGGAGAGCCGCAGCGCCTCGAGGCTACCGAGATCGCTCCACGGGTTGGCGCCCTGGCTCATCGGCCGGGTCGCAGGCGCGGGCTTGGGCCGCGCGGTGAAGGGCCGCGCGGTGTAGGACTCGATCGCGTGGCAGAGCACGTCGAAGCCGCTCGCGGCGACCACGCCGGCCGGCAGCGTGCGGGTCGTGTCGGGATCGACGATCGCCATCGTCGGTCGGAGGCGGCGCGACACCACGCCGGTCTTGGCCTTGCGCGAGGGCACGTCGAAGATGGCGATCCCGGTGCACTCCGCGCCGGTCCCCGAGGTCGTCGGGCAGGCCAGGTGCGGCACGAGCGGACCCGGCACCGGGCGGCCCTCGCCGATCGGCGCGCTCACGTAGGCGAGCAGCTCGGCCGGGTAGCTCGCGAGCAGCGCGGCGATCTTCGCGGTGTCGATGACCGAGCCGCCGCCGATCGAGACCATTCCGTCGAAGCGCCCGGCGGCCGCGAAGCGCGCGGCCTCTTCCAGCGACGCCTCGGTGGGCTCGACGTGCACGCCGTCGAAGACCGCCACGTCGATCCCGGCGCCGCGGAGCGCGCGCTCGGCGACCTCGAAGAAGGGCAGCGCGCGGATCCGGCGATCGGTGAAGAGGCCGACGCGACGCAGGCCGAAGGCCCGGGCGTGCTCGCCGAGCTCGGCGAGGCTCCCGCGCCCGAACACGACGGACGAGGGATCGATCGAGAACGCGGCCTCGCCCCCGAGGCTCGCGCGGTAGTGGTGCTGGCAAGGTCCGCTCACCCGCGCATCGTATCCCAGCGGCCGCGAGCTCGGCCCCTCGGTCGGGCCTCACCCGAGCCCGAGCACCGCATCGGCCGCAGCGCGCACGCCCCCGTAGGCCTCGAGCGACCGCGCGAGGTCTCTTGCGCGGTCGCGGAAGGAGGCCGCCCGAAGCGTCTCGACGGCCTCCCGCACCGCGTCGAGCGAGAGCGTCGTGGCGCTCCGGCGCACGCCGACCCCGAGCCGCTCCACCCGATGCGCGTTGGCGACCTGATCGCCGCCGAAGGGGATGACCACCATCGGGCGACCCGCCGCGAGGCACTCCTGCACCGTGTTGTTGCCGCCGTGGGTGATGACGGAATCGACGCGCTCTAGGAGCGGCACCTGCGGCACGCGCCGGTGGAGCTGCACCGAGGTCGAGCGGAGGTCTGCCAGCGCGTCGAAGCTGGCGCCGGCGCTGACGACGACGTGGGCGCCCGTCGCGGCGGCCCCGGCGATCAGCGACCGGAACACCACAGGTTGGCCGTTGAAGACGGTCCCGAGGGAGACGTAGACGATCCGCCGATCGCGCGGCAGCGCGTCGAGCACGGCGCGCCCCGCGTCGTCGAGCGCCGCCCCGGTGGGGAGGCAGGGTCCGGTCATCACGACCTTCCCGTCGAGCGGGAGCAGCCCCGGCTCGAGCTCCGGCGCGGTCGCGAGGAGGTTCAGCTCGCGCGAGATCGGTCGCAGCAAGAGCCCTTCCCCCGGCGCTTCGAGCTCGAGTCTCCGCGCGGCGCGCGCGATGCGCGCATCGAAGGCGGCGCCCATGCGCACGAGCCGCGCCTCGGCCTCGCGCCACGCCCCGCTCCCGCGCGCGCTCTCGGGCAGGACCGTCCCGAAGGGCGGCGCTCCCTCGGCGGGGAATGGCAGCGCCGAGTGGTAGAGTGCGACGAAGGGGCGCGCGGCCAGGCGTGCCCCGAGCAAGGCCGCAGGCATGAGGTAGTCGCCGACGACGACCGACGCGCCGGCCCGCCGGACGTGCGCCGCGATGTGCCGGGCCTGCGCCTCGAGGCCGCTCGTGAACAGCGCGAGGGCGATCTCGAGCTCGGCCTGCCCCGTCGCGCGGGGCAGCCGCGCGGCATGCCAGAGCGCCGCGGGCGATGCGGTGAGCGGGAGCACCTCGGCCCCCTCGGCGGCGATCGCGGCGGGCAGGTTCGAGGCCGCCCGCACCGGCTCGGGCCAGCGCGACGCGAACGGCACCCGCGCGCGGACGATGGCGAAGCTCGTCCCGTGCCCGCGCGCGCGCAGCTCGGCACCGATCGCACGGAGCGCGCTGGTGTGGCCCACCGTCGGGTGCGCGGCGAGGAGGATGTGTCGCCGGTCCATCACGGCCCCTCGGCGCGCGGCAAGGCCGGGGCCTGCAGGAGCTGGGCGATCGACGTGACGAAGACGCCGAGCAGGACGAGGAGGGACGCCGGCGCCCAGAACGCCGTGCGGTCGAGCGCGAGGAAGATGGCGTGCAGCGCGACGGTGAAGAGTCCGAGCGCGGCGCACAGCTGCGCGGCGCGGCGCGCCGAGGCCGCGCCCTGCGCGACCTGCACGAGCCCCGCGCCCACGAGCGCGACGGCGGCGACGTGGAACGCGAGGAACCCGGGCAGGCCGCCGGGCACGCCGAAGACGTCCCACTCGTGCCAGTACGCCGCGTCGGCTTGGTGCGCGGTGAGCAGCGCGAGGTTGGCGACGTAGAGCCGCGTGGCCGCAGGAGTCGGGGGGCGCGGCGTCATCGACGGTTCAGCGCCCGAAGCGCAGGCCGGCGAGCGAGGCGACGAAGCCACGCGGAGGCAGGGTCCAGACCGGCTCCCCGCGCACGTCCCAGCGGTCGAGGAGCGCGTTGGCCGCCATGACGCCGCTCGCCGCAGCCCGCTCCATGAGCGCGGCGGGGAACGGCAGCTTCACCCAGTCACCGGCCAGGGTGACGTTCCCGTAGGGCGTGCCGACCTTCGGCCGGCTCGCCGCCGAGCCCGGCCCGAAGCCCGCCCGCTCGGCGTCACGCAGCACCTCGGCGTGCAGCACCGTCGCCTGCCGCAGCTCGGGATAGAGCTCCTCGAGGGCGCTCCGGAGCGCCTCGGAGGCCGCCACGTCGCCGAGCGAGTCGGGCACACCGAAGGCCCAGAGCTGCACCACCGCGCCGCCGGTGCGGAGGGCCCAGCGCCGCGACTCGCCCTCGAGCCGATCGAAGAGCGCGATGCCATCGAGCATCCCGTGGCCGACCACCGCCGCGTAGGCAGGGCGGGTCGGATCCGGGGCGCGATCGAGGAAGAGGCGCAGCACGAAGTAGCCTGGGCTCGTGCAGAGGGCCTGCACGCCCTCCGCGAGCTCGGTGTCCCGGCGCAGATCGGGCGAGGCGGCGAAGAGCGCCTGCGTGCCGCGCACGTCGAGTGCGAGCACGACGCCGTCGGCCTCGATCGTCCCGCCCGCCTCGACCGCGAGCTTGTCGCCGCGGGCCGCGTGCACCGCCGTGGCCTTCTGGCCGAGGCGCACCTCGACGCCGAGGCCCGCGAGGTAGCGCGAGAAGGGCGCGAAGAACGCGTCGCAGGTCGGCTCGTCGGGCACCTCGAAGGCGAGCCCCTCGGGGTTGCCGAGGAAGTGGTAGTGCAGGAGCGACATCATCTCGGCGGCGGACAGCGTGCCCGCGTCACGGAACGCGCCGTGGCAGAAGACGCGCAAGAGCAGCTCGCGCGCCCGCCCGGGCAGCCCGAGCCGATCGAGGAAGCTCCCCGCGGTCTCTCGGTCGTGCTCGGCGTAGCTCTTCTGGGGATCGAAAGTGAGCAGCGCCCGCATCGCGACGACGTCGAGCTGCCGCAGGTCGGCGAGCGAGACGAAAGGCGTGCGCCGAAGGAGCGCGATGAGGTTGAGCGGCGGCGTCGAGGGCAGCCCGCCGAACGAGGCCTGCGTGCCGTCGTGGGCGAGCACCGGGTAGTCCTCGAGGCGGCGCAGCGAGGCGAGCTCGGGATCGACCCGGCGGAGCAGCGCGCGGACGTTGTAGTACTGGGGAAAGATCGCGGGGAAGCTCCGCTCCATGCGGAACGACGCGCCGTCCTCGAGGCGCACCTCGAAGGCGCCAGCGCGGCCGCCGATCGAGTCGCCCTTCTCGACGAGCGTGACCTGCACGCCGCGCTCGGCGAGCACGATCGAGGCGGCGATGCCGGCCCAGCCGCCGCCCACGACCACGACCCGCACGCCGGGCCCGCCGCGCCCCCGCCGATCGACCCGATCGCGCGTGCCGCGGTAGGCCCCGCGCAGCTCCCGCCGCGAGCTGCCGAGGCGGCTCTCGATGGAGGCGGGTTTGGGCGGCAGCACCGAGGCCACGGGGCCATCAAGCACGAAAGGACCGAGGCCCGCAAGCGCCTTCGCCAGGGGCACCGTGTGGGCAGAGGCGCACCGCGGCGTGACCGTGGTACATCGCCCCACCATGAAGATCCTCGTCCTCGGCGCGGGCCTCGTCGGCGGGCCCATGGCCGCCGACCTCGCCCGCGAGCCCACCTTCGATGTCACCGTGGCGGATCGCCGCGCCGAGCCGCTCGAGGCGCTCGCGCGCGCCCACCGGGTCTCGGTGATCGAGCGCGACCTGTCCGATCCGAAGGCGGTCTTCGCGCTCGCCTCGGCGCACGATCTGGTGCTCTCCGCGGTGCCGGGCTTCCTCGGCTACCGCACCCTCGAGGCCATCCTCGAGGCGGGCAAGAGCGCGGTCGACATCGCGTTCTTCCCCGAGGACGCGCTGCGGCTCGACGCGCTCGCCAAGGCCCGCGGCGTCACCGCACTCGTCGACCTCGGGGTCGCGCCGGGGATGAGCAACGTGCTCGCGATGCACGCGCACCGTTCGCTCGAGCGCACCGAGTCGATCCTCACCTACGTCGGCGGTCTGCCCCGGGTGCGGCGCTGGCCCTACGAGTACGCGGCGGTCTTCTCGCCGATCGACGTGATCGAGGAGTACACGCGGCCGGCCCGCTACGTCGAGCACGGCCGGATGGTGACGCGGCCCGCGCTCTCCGATCCCGAGCTGCTCGACTTCCCCGGCGTCGGCACCCTCGAGGCGTTCAACACGGATGGCCTCCGGACCATGGCGGTGACGATGGACGTCCCGAACATGAAGGAGAAGACCCTGCGCTACCCCGGGCACATCGAGAAGATGGCGGTGCTGCGCGAGACCGGCTTCTTCCGCGCCGAGCCGGTGCTCGTGAACGGCGTGCCGGTGCGTCCCATCGACGTGACGGCGGCGCTGCTCTTTCCCATGTGGAAGCTGCCTCCGTCCGAGGCCGACGTGACGGTGATGCGGGTGATCGTCGAGGGCGAGGAGCGCGGCGCGAAGGTGCGGGTGAGCTGGGACCTCTTCGACGAGCGCGACGCGGCGAGCGGCGTGCACTCGATGGCCCGCACCACCGGCTACACCGCCACCGCCGCGGTGCGGATGCTCGCGCGCGGCCTCTTCGCCGAGCGCGGCGTCATCCCGCCCGAGCTGCTCGGCAACCACCCCACCTGCGTGACGCACCTGCTCTCCGAGCTCGCCGCGCGGAACGTGACCTACCAGGAGACCCGCACCCCGATCGGCTGAACGGCCAGCGAGGGCCCTCGCCGTCCGCGTCGCGCGGCCGTCAACGGCGTCGTGGCGTCGCCGGCGGGCCAGCCGATGCGGGGACCGCCCAGTGGGCCGGGAAGCGCTCCGAGGCAGGGCGCAGGGTCGCCCGCAGCGAGGGGCTCTCGTCCTCGAGTGCGTCGACGGCCGCGTCACCGAGGACCGCGCGAAACGCGGGGCTCGGGGTGCGCTCCACGAACTCGAGGTAGGCGAACGCGCAGGTGCGCTCGGCGAGGGCCGCCCGCCGGGTGTCGTCCCGGGGACCGCGGTCCACGTCGCGCGCGTACAGCGTCGCGTAGCGCGGGTGGCGCAGCGCACCCTGCCGCGTCTCGTCGCCCGGTGCGCCATCGACGATGCGCGCGAGGAAGTAGGCGGTGATCGGGCTGGCGCAGGCCACGCCGCGATCGTCGGGTCGGCCGCGGCCTCCGGCGAGGCGGTAGAAGGCCTCGAACGCCGCCCTGCCGGTCGCCTCGTCGAGGGGCATCGGCGCGGCCCCGTCGTCCGGCCGGGCGCGGTGCAGCCCCCCGATGCCGCGGAGCGGTCCGCACGGAACGCCCGCGTGCATCGCCGCGTCGTAGGGCACCGGCTGGGGCACGACCCAGGGGCCGAGGAGCTCCCGCACCCGCTCGAACACGTCCTGCCGCGCGCACAGCAGCTCCGGGGCCTCGGCGATCCGGAAGAGGGGCGCTTCCGGCACGCGATCGGGCGACCAGCCGAGCTGCTCGACCGCCGCGACGAGGCTGGCATGAGGGGCTGCCGGATCGGTCGCGGTGAAGATCGAGGCGTCGCGGTCGAGCGGGAAGACCGCCCGGACGTCGAGGAGGGCCCAGCCTTCGTCGAGCACGCCCTCGTCGTCGACGAGCGGCGTCGGGATCAGCGCGACCTCGCCGGGGCGCGCGAGCGCGGCGATGGCCTCGGCCGCCTCGCGTCGGACGATCCAGTGGTGCGCGCTGCCGGACTCGAGCAGGTCGAGCTTCGCGAGGCGGCTCGCGCCTCGCAGCTTCTTCATCCCGCGGATCGGCAGGACGCGCGCGCGGGCCTCGTCCGCCCACAGCTCGTCGGGCGCGCACGACCGCGGTGGTGCCGAACGGAACGTGCAGGTGAACGGCCTGCGCGTCGGCGTGGTGGGCGAGGCGGCCGAGCACGACGATGGGGGCGGAAGCCATCGGAGCTGAGGAGAGCGTGCGCGAGCTGGCCGCGAAGTCGAGCGCCGCGGAGCGGGCCTGCGGCGGCCTCGGACCACGGCAGGCGGATCCGCGACGACGCCTCCCACGCCGCGCGCCGCAGATTTTCTTCGCCCGTGCCGCGGCCTCGTGCCACACCCGGCGGCGATGAGCACCGAAGCCGTTGCCGATGTCCCGAACCAGACCGTCACCCTCGGCGGTACCCGCTACAAGATCCAGCCGCTCGCCGAGGACACCTTCACGGTGCTCGTCGATGGCGTGCCGGTCGGCCGCATCGTCTACACGTTCGGCGCCGCCAACGGCGTGCCCGAGGGCGGCTCGGTGGACGAGGACACCATGTACGCCATCGCCGAGGCCTGGTTCGCCGCCACCGCGACCTGACGGATCGCCGTGCGCACGGCCTGACTCCTCGAACCGATCGGGCAGAGGTGCAGCGTGGCCGAGGTCACCTTCCGAAAGGAGCGCGCGCAGACGGTGGGCGAGCTGCTCATCGCGCTCTTCCTCCCGGTCGCGATGGGCGGCTTCCTGTGGCTCCTGAACCTCCCGCTCTCGACCATCGAGGCGCCGGGCCTCTCGGACTTCCTCCGAGGGCTGAACGCGTTCCTCCTCGGTCTCGGCGGGCTCATCAGCCTCGGGATCGGCGTGCAAGCGCTCCGCTCCGCCGGGACCACCCTGCGCGTCGGGCCGGACGCCCTCGGCTGGCACGCTCGTGGAGAGCGGGTCGAGGTGCGCTGCGCGGATGTCATCGACCTCGTCTGGGAGCCCGCGGTCGCCACGACGAACCCGTTCTTCTCACGGGGCTGGCGCGTCGACCGCTACACGATGCGCCTCGCGGGCGGCGCGAGCCTCACCCTCACGTGCCCCTTCTACGATCACGAGGCGGTCCGGCGCAGCCTCTTCGCGGCGATCCGCCGGTCGCTCGAGGAGGCGCGGCAGGTGCTCGCGGCGGACGGCAGCGTCGACTGCGGGGCCCTCCGGCTGACCCGCGAAGGACTTCTCCCCGAGGCCCCGTTCCCCGAAGAAACAGCGCCGTCGTCCCGCGTGCAGGGAGGCCCCCCGGCCCGCGCCGGCGTCGTGCCCTGGCACGCGCTGAGCGGCCTGGTCTTCGACGTGCCAGGGGACATCGAGGACGAGGCCACCCTGAAGATCAGCGCGCGCGGCGGAACGATCGCGCTTCCCATCTCGCGGATCCGCAACCCGCACGTCGTGCTGGCCCTCGCCGACGAGCTCGGCCCGCCGCGCTGAGCCGCCGTTCAGCGAGGAGCCCCCGCGAGATCGCCTGCGCCGCACCAGCACCCGCCCGCACGGCTCAGGCGAGCCCGAGCGCGTGAAGGAGCTCGGCCGACGACCGCGGCTGTGCGCCGCGCTCGGCCTGCCGCACCAGCTCGACGATCCGAGCGTTGTACGGGGCGTCCATCCCGGCGGTCGCGGCGAGGCGGACGATCTCGCCGTTCAGCGCGTCGACCTCGGTGGCGCGGCCGCGGCGCAAGTCGTCGGCCATCGAGGAGCGCGCCTCGTGGTCGACCTTCGCGAGCGCTGGCAGGACGAAGCGGAAGAGCCCGTCGGGCAGGCGGAGCAGCCGCGGCACGACCCACGCCGGCACCGGCATGTCGAGGACCGGGCGAATTCCCGCGCGCTGCAGTGCCGAGAGCCCTTCTTCGACGAGCGCGGCCATCACCCGCCGGTGGCCGCGATCCGCGAGCATCGCCCGGATCGGCAGGCCGGAGAGCGCGTTCACCGCGTTGCCGAGGTTGACCAGCAGCTTGCCCCACTGCCTGCGGGCCACCTCGGGCTCGAGGAGCGTGGGCAGGCCGGCGCGCACCAGCGCATCCCGGAGCGGCGCGGCGCGGGGATGGGCCTCGATCGCCAGCGTGCCGCTCGTGCCCTGGTGCAGCCGCGTTTCGGTGCGGACGACGTTGAAGGGCACCATCGCCGCGAGCACGAGGTGTCCCGGCAAGAGCGCCCGGAGGCGCTCGGCGTTGCGCACGCCGTTCTGAAAGCTGATGACCACCGCGTCCCGGCCGAGCACGCCCCTCAGGGCCCGCCCCGCGGCCTCGGTGTCCCCGCTCTTCACCGCGACGAGCACATGGCTCGCCCCGCCGAGCGCCGCGGGCGCATCGCCCACCGCGAGCCCGGCCGCCTCGGCGGAGAAGCCGCGGTGGTCGCTGAGGCGCACCCCGCGGCGGAGCTCGGCGAGCGCCGCGCCCCGGCCCACCAGCGTCACCGGCACGCCCGCGTGCGCGAGCCGCGCCCCGACGTAGCCGCCGATCGCGCCCGCGCCGAACACGCCGACGTGCAACGACGAGGTCATGCGAGGCATTCTGGTCGAAGACGCGCGCCAGGTCCGCCGGCGGCCCTGCCCCTGCTCGCGCCGCTCAGGGGCAGCGCAAGATCGGGACGATGTTCGCGCCCTCGATGCACAAGCCCCGAAGCCCGGAGCCCGGCACCGTGAGGATCGCGTCGCAGGTATAGCGGTAGCTCTCGACGACCGGGGTGCCATCGGCGGGCCGGACCCGCTGCGCGGTCATGTCGGAGAACGAGGTCCAGAGCTCGCTGCCGAGCACGCCGACGGTCCCGCGGAAACCCGGCGGCCGGAGCACCGTGGTCCAGCTCGGCACGCCGCTCGGCGGTATCCCGCTGAGCCGGGCACCACCGGTGGTCCCGAGGGACAGCACCACCAAGTTCGGCCCGTCCGAGTCGACCGCCAAGGCCTCGCTGACCGACGCGATCGCGGGCCGCACCAGCCCGCCGAGGGTGCCCGTCGCGTCGAAGCGCTGGTAGAAGAGTCCCGTTGCGTCGGTGCCGACGGCGAAGAACGAGCCCGGTCCAGCGCGGGCCACCAGCGCCGAGGAAGTCATCGGTGCGGTGGTGAGGAACGCGAGCGGCCGCGTGAACACGCCCGCGGCATAGGTCCCGAACTGCATGCCGGTGTTGGTCGGGCCGAGGAGGCGGGCCGTGACCACCCCGAGCACCCCGCCGCTGCCCATCGCGATCGCCACCGACTCGGCATCGGCGACCACGCCCGCGGGCCGGGTCAGCATCCCGGTCGGGCTCACGTGGACCCGGAGGATCTCGGTCACGCCCCGCGTGTCGTTGTACCGCGAGTACATGACCACCCACTGCGTGCCGTCCCAGCCCACGTCGCCCGCGAGCCCGTACATCGGGTGGTCGTCGATGAGGATCGGTGTAGCCATCGGCGCGCCCGTGCGGTCGAAGCGGGTGAAGATGAGCTGGTTGCGGGTGCTCGATCCCCCCGGGATCGAGGCCACCAACGCGCCGCCGCCGACGTCGTCCCACGCTGCGTTCGTGCCAAACACCGAGGCGGAGGTGAACGCCGTCGGCGCACCGAACGGCACCAACCCTTCGTCGACGAAGCCGTCGCAGTTCTGGTCGGTGCCGTCGCAGGTCTCGGTGGGCGGCGTGCACGCGCCGAGGGTGCAGGTCTCGCTGCAGGTCCGCGTTCCGCTGAAGGAACAGCCTCCCGCTCCGGTGCCCGTGCAGGCCGAGGTCGCGCCGCGGACGCAGCTGAAGATGTTGTCCGCACCGCCCGTGCAGTCGTCGTCCCGACCATTGCAGGTTTCGGTCGGGTAGGCGCATCGCACCGAGGTCGCGGCGACGCACTCGACCCGGCCGGTTGCCGCGCCCGCCTCGCACGAGCACGTATCACCGACGGTGACGGGCATGCCTCCGAGCAAGAAGCCGTCGTCAACGACGAGGTCGCAGTCGTTGTCGATTCCGTCGCACTCCTCCAAGCGACCGGGCGCGCGCCGCGATGTGGCATCGTCGCAGTCACCGGCGGAGGGCGCGAAGCCCGGACCGGGACAGCGGAGCGTTCCCGTGGCGAGCGCCGCTCCGGCGCCGTCTCCGTCGGCGTCGGGATACTGCAGGACGAGGGTCGTCTCGCAGCCGTCGCCCATGGGGGCCATGAGGTCGCTGTTGCAGTCGCCTCGGCCCGCGTTGCAGGCGAAGGCGCAGCCGCTCGCACTGCACGACGCCGTCGCGCCAGCCCGCGTGCCGCAGTCCATCCCGCAACTGCCGCAGTTGCTCGGGTCGGTGGCGAGGTCGGTGCACGAGCCGCCGCATTCGACCTCGCCGGCGCTGCACTCGGTGACGCAGGTGTAGGCGCTACCGCGCAGGGCACAGCTCAGGCCGGGCGCGCAGGCGTTACCGCATTCCCCGCAGTCGCTCGCGGCGCGGAGGTCGGTCTCGCAGCCGGGCTCGGCGTCGCAGTCGTCCCAGCCCTCGTCGCAGGTCAGCTCGCAGCCCGCCGCGCCGCACGAGGCCGTCGCGTTGGCGCCATCGGAGCACACCACGCCGCAGCCCCGGCAGTTCGCGAGCGTGTCGGTGGTCACGCATAGGCCATCGCAGCAGGACTCGGCTGCCCCGCAGGGTGTGGAGCAGGCCCCGCCGTCCGGCGAGCCGCCGTCCG
>Ga0068876_10001062_pt1 | contig 21811 bp, 14 predicted proteins | sample NOAtaG_6_FD_66442 | JGI IMG/M metagenome (GOLD analysis project Ga0068876, IMG submission 66442) | Freshwater lake microbial communities from Lake Erie, under a cyanobacterial bloom - NOAA_Erie_Diel5S_2200h metaG | ecosystem: Environmental > Aquatic > Freshwater > Lake | place: USA: Ohio, Lake...
CGTTGTGATTGATAAGAACGAAGTTACAATATGAAAGCAATTCACAACTAATTTTAGTGATATGAAGTCCATCGTACTGTTGTGATTGATAAGAACGAAGTTACAATATGAAAGCAATTCACAACTGATCAAACGCGCAAAATATAATCATACAAGTTGTGATTGATAAGAACGAAGTTACAATATGAAAGCAATTCACAACGTATTGTGTGTCATAAATTGGGTAAATTCGTTGTGATTGATAAGAACGAAGTTACAATATGAAAGCAATTCACAACAAGAGTGCGGCTTGAATGAATTTAAGTTGAGTTGTGATTGATAAGAACGAAGTTACAATATGAAAGCAATTCACAACAGAAAAGATGGCAAGATACATTGGGAAACTGTTGTGATTGATAAGAACGAAGTTACAATATGAAAGCAATTCACAACGATCTGCTCTTGTAAGTGATGCAGCAACATGTTGTGATTGATAAGAACGAAGTTACAATATGAAAGCAATTCACAACCACGTGAGGCGTTAGATAAGATCGGAAACTGTTGTGATTGATAAGAACGAAGTTACAATATGAAAGCAATTCACAACTTATGAGAACGGTTTGTTCTGTTCTGCATGTTGTGATTGATAAGAACGAAGTTACAATATGAAAGCAATTCACAACACCAAAAGTGCTTAACCTGCAATGGATCAAGTTGTGATTGATAAGAACGAAGTTACAATATGAAAGCAATTCACAACAAGTTGCACGAAATACTGGTGTAATTTCTGTTGCGATTGATAAGAACGAAGTTATCAAGACGATGCTGTCTTGAAAAGCAAATCACAACTAAGGTTATCCGCTAAAAATAATTGCGCTGGTTGCGATTGATAAGAACGAAGTTATCAAGACGATGTTGTCTTGAAAAGCAATTCACAACACTTTTCTTCAACAATTCACAATCGCATCAACAATGGAGTTTGATTGATAAGAACGAAGTTATCAAGACGATGCTGTCCAACTACTCCCCAAACTTCATCACCGCCGAGCACAACACATTAGATGTGTCGATTGACTTGATGGCCGAGCCGTTCAGATACCGATATTCTGCACGAATGTATAACTGATCATGCGGATGATAATCTATGTTCGCAGATGCTCCGCACACATTACTTGATTCGCCGATAATAATGCCTGATGCATCACTATAATATTCACCGCGAAGTGCTACACTCCACGATTTTGCAAAGGCATAACGCACTACAGCATTGGAGGTAAACCAAGAATCATAGTCGTTACTTGCAACTGTTTTTTGCTGCAAACCCATATCGAGCGCAATGGTATAACTCCACTTTTTATCGGAAGGTGAACTGATGTAACAGTTAGTAAAGTACCTCATCTGTCGCGCTGTATCGGGACTTTCGGTGCCCGCGAACGTGCTCCAGTTGTAGGTGTAGTTATTCTTACCGGTGTACGTTAGTTGTGTCCCGATAGCAGGAAGTGAATTGCCCGGTGCAAACTGAATGCGCTGCCAACCTGTAAGAAGTAATGCATTCATGGTCCATGACGATGAAGGACGAAACACATATTTAATACCGCTTTCAAAGTAGGGCGAGTTTTCCGCCATCAGCGAGCGCGACAAGCACGTATTGGTGTACGATAATGCCGACTCATAACCGATGTGTGATGGAAAAATGCCTGCTTCTATTTTGTGCTTTCCTACACTGTCGAATTGAAACGCAAGCGCAGCCTCATTAATGAATTGCAGCCATCTAGGTTCTTGTACATAGTTATCATTAACGTAACTGCCGGCTTGTGCTCCTAAGCGCGTCGACCATTTGCCATAAGCAATTGTCGTCTGGACAAGGGCATGATTTAATGCTAATTGATGGTGGCGCGTATGGTTGTACAGGAACGGAAGGCGCTTTTCGGTAGTTGGTTTTCGAAAGTCGTATTGGTAGTAAATATCAAGGTATGCGGAGGAGGAAATTACAAGAGTGTCCGCCCAAATCGATGAACTACTTACGATTATAAATATAATTAGAAGGTTAAGCGATAACTTCATCGGTAACGAAAGTACGAAGTTCATATTCTTTGACGAGTTGGGTATTGTGTGCAGCGTTACGGATTTAACAACTTTATCGGCATCTACAATTATGACGAAGGAAATCTGCAAAGCATTCGTTACCGAGGTTGGTGAACAGTATTTTAATTTACAGCTCACTATTACAGCACGACAGCTACCAAAATTCACAACCGGAAAATTGCGGCGTGTGATCGCCACTGTTAATGGATTCTCATTTCCATGTGCCTTGCGTCCTGTAAAAGGAGGTAAGGATATGTACATTACGTTGAGCAAAGACAAAGTGAAGAAGTCGAAAGTGGAAGCAAACACAACGGTAGATGTGATGCTTACTCCGGATGAGAGTGAATTTGGTTTTCCTGTCCCGGAAGAATTTGCGGAATACTTATCGCAAGAGCCTGAAACAAAAGACATGTTCAAGAAGCTTCCTGCAGGTTATCAACGTGGATTTTTGCATTACATCGATAGCGCAAAAACATTGGACACGCGCATTAAGCGGTGCATTCATATCGGGAATCGCATCCGTGAGGAGTTTTTGAAGCGCAAGCCGAAGTAAGAAGTGTGCTATGTAACTCAAGTCACATTTATTCCTTTTACTACTGCCGATCTTCGTACTTTACAATATTATTGCACAATTATGGACCACAACGAAAGAAGAGATTTTATTAAAAAAATCGGCTTAGCCGGTTTAGGTGCCGCTGTGGCTCCATCATTATTGTCAGCGCAAGGGGAAGAACCTACAAGCTCTGAACAGGGTTTAAATAAGAAGCCGGTTGCTAAAACCACATTAACCATTTTACAAACTACTGACGTGCATTGTCAGGTGCATCCGCATGATGAGTTGTTTTGGGAAAATAATACCGCTGTATTTCGCAAGACCGGAGGCTATGCACAGTTGGCATCTTTAATTGACGAACATCGAAAGAAAAATCCAAACACGTTTTTAGTGGATACCGGTGATATGTTTCAGGGAAGTGCGTTAAGTGTAAAAACAACGGGACAGGCGTTCATTCCGATTTTGAATTCTTTGTGTTACGATTTGTTTCTTCCCGGCAACTGGGAAGTGATTTACGGAAAGAAGAATATGCAAACGTTGTTGGGTGCGTTGAATGCGCCTAAGGTGTGTGCGAATATGTATCATGATTTGGGTGATGGAAAACGTGGCGAACTTATTTTTCAGCCGTACTACACATGGTCTGTGGCCGGCGTAAAAATTGGTTTTTTAGGTTACACCGATCCGTTGGTTCCTATTCGTCAAAGTCCGAATTACAGTAAAGGAATAGTTTACACCAAGCCGGAAGAAAATTTAGCACATTACATAGAAGTACTGCGCGAACAAGAGCAGTGTGATTTTGTCATCATGTTGGCGCATTTAGGTTTATCACAACAAATCGCATTGGCGAATATGCCGGAGTGCAAGGGCGTAGATTATATTTTCGGTGGAGATACCCATGAACGCGTGCGTAAACCTATCGTGTGTACGTATAGCAAAGTTGTGGAGCCGGGCGCATTCGGTTCGTTCGTGGGTAAATTAGAATTGACCGTAGAAAACGGCAAGATCGCTGCGGACCGTTATGAATTGCTGGAAGTAAGCGCGACAAAAATTAAACCGCAAAAAGACGTTCAGGCGTTGGTGGATAAAAATGAATTGCCGCACAAGCCGATGATCAATGAAGTGATTGGTTACAGCACAATTCCTTTGTATCGTTATTTTGTTGTAGAGAATCCGATTGATACCATGATTCTGAACGGATTGCATTGGAAATTCCCTGAAATCGATATTGTATTGTCCAACGGATTTCGCTTTTGTCAGCCGAATGTGACGCGCGATAAATCCGGCAATATTCCTATTACGCACGGTTATATTTTTGATATGTTACCGGTAGATAGTAATGTGCGAACAGGAAAAGTTACGGGCAAACAAATTATGGATTGGCTGGAGAAGGAACTGAACAACGTATTCGCGAAAGATGCATCCAAACGTTTTGGCGGTTGGGTAATTAAATTCAAAGGTATGGAAGTGGAGTTTAAAGCCTTCGAGGAGGCGGGTAAGCGCGTGCAGTCGGTGAAGGTGAAAGGCGAACCGTTGAACATGGAAAAAACCTATAGCATTTTGGCATGTGAACGTGATGGAGATCCTGAAGATATGCTGTGTAGAATGCGAGGTGTTAAAGAACCTAAAAATACCGGCACTACTTTGCATCAGGCAATGATCGAATATTTGAAGCAGAATTCTCCTGTAACGCCTACGCCACCGCATAATGCGCGTATTTTGGATGCGCCTGAAACCTTGTTATCCCAGGTTACGGGAGTAGATTACGAATTCCGATAGAACGCATCAGATATGTTTTTGCTACATAACTTTGTAGCATGAAAAAGGTGTGGATCAATTTATCGGTAGTGGTGTTGGCTTTGGGAATCATTGCCGTGGCCTATTACATTTGGCATGTGAATCAACAAGGTGGTGCATTACGTCAGTTGCCTATTTTTAATCCGATCGCAACAGAGCTGCAAAACAACATTGCACCTAACGATAATCATAAAGTCAGAGACTTTAAGGTCGTGAATCAATACGGCGATTCAATTACGCGTAAAGATTTTGCAGGTAAAATTACCGTGGTTGATTTTTTCTTCACCACGTGTCAAGGGATTTGTCCAAAGATGACGAATCAAATGGATCGTGTGATGGTGAAGTATCGTAAGGATGATCGTGTGTTGTTGTTGTCGCATACAGTAAATCCCGAGAACGACAGCGTTCCTGTATTACGTGCCTACGCGGAAAAGCATATTAAAGAAAGAGGGAAATGGCATTTTGTAACCGGCGATAAAGCGCACTTGTATGATTTGGCACGCACGAGTTATTTGTTGTCCGATACACGAGGCGACGGAGGCAAAGAAGATTTTGTGCACTCCAATAATTTCGCGTTGGTCGATCATAACGGTTATATCCGTGGCATGTATGACGGCACCGACCCGAAAGACGTAGATCGTTTGTTGGCGGAGATGGATGTATTGTTGGCGGAGGTGAAATAAACCACTACCCGTGTGCCGGGCATTTCTTGCAACGCTTGGCTTTCTTCCATTTTTTACAGCACGACTTTTTCTTTTTCATTTCCAGTTCTATTAACTGATGAAAAATGCAAGGTTGCGCGACAGGAATGATTGTTTCGTGCTGAAGCATGCTGCGAATTTCCAATGAACTCAGTTTGGATGCAATACCTTATTTAGGGTATTTCGCTGCGGAAGTGATGTATCTTTGCACAACATTTTATTTCCAGATCTGTTATTAATACAGTGAAAAGCAGCATCCAACATTCCGAATTCCTGCAGTTTGTAGGGCCTTTGTGGAAAACACTTCACATTGCAGGGCCTTGTGGTGCCGAATCTCCGGAACAATTATTGGCGGTAGCAAAAGCCTTGGCTGCAGACGGTCGCACGAGCTTGATGCGAGCCGGAGTATGGAAACCGCGTACACGTCCCGGAGCATTTGAAGGCGAAGGTGAAACGGCGTTGCAATGGCTGGCAGAGGTAAAGAAGGAAACGGGTATGCGTACCACGGTAGAAGTCGCTACTGCAGAACATGTACAGTTGGCGTTGAAATATGGCGTAGATGTGCTGTGGATAGGGGCGAGGACAACCGTTAATCCTTTTTCAGTCCAAGAAATTGCTGATGCCGTTGCAGGAACTGGAATTCCGGTGATGGTGAAAAATCCGGTGCATCCTGATTTAGCATTATGGCTCGGGGCGCTGGAACGTCTGCATCGTGCGGGCATCACGAAACTTGCAGCAGTGCATCGTGGATTTCATACCGCAGTGAAAACAAACTACAGAAACGCGCCGTTGTGGGAAATTCCCATCGAGTTGCAAGCAACAGTTCCGGAACTGCCTGTTATCTGTGATCCGAGTCATATTGCAGGTACTCGTGAGTTAATTCCTCAAGTGGCACAGAAAGCCATGGACTTGAATATGGCGGGATTAATGATTGAAGTACATCCCGATCCTGATACGGCGAAGAGTGATGCGCAACAACAATTCACGCCGTCTCGATATTTCGAATTGCTGAATGATTTGTTGTATCGTGATGTCAGTGCTGCGCATCCGGAATTTGAAAGTGACCTTAAAGCTTTGCGTGATGTAATTGACGGCATCGATGATGAGTTGTTGCACATGTTGGCACGAAGACAAGAAGTGGTGGCGCAGATTGGTGCAATTAAAAAGAAGCATGGTGTTACAATTCTGCAATTGGAGCGATGGATTGAAATTTTGCAGACGCGCGGAGCTACCGGGCAGATGTTAAAAATTGATAAAGATATTATCGTCGCATTGTGCGAAGTGCTTCACAAAGCCTCTATTCGCAAGCAAAACGAAGTGATGAATAATCCGCACGCGGAAACAGGAGTTGCAGAATACAAGTAACACCGATATATTGCGCTAAAGATCTATTTAGCGCTAATGAAGACACTCACCAAAGATATGCAAGACAAGATCACGCCGGAGATGGCGCTCGATCTTTTGAAGAATGGAAACAAACGCTTTTGCGATAACCTTATGGCGCATCGCGATTTGCTGGAACAAGTAAACATTACCAGCGACGGACAATTTCCTTTTGCAGTGATCCTGAGTTGTATTGATAGTCGCACTTCCGCCGAGTTAATTTTTGATCAGGGATTAGGAGATATTTTTTCTATCCGTATCGCCGGTAATGTATTGAATACCGATATCCTCGGTTCAATGGAATTCGCTTGCAAAGTAGCAGGTAGCAAATTAATAGTGGTATTGGGTCATACAAAATGCGGTGCTATCAAAGGTGCGTGCGATCATGTGGAGATGGGCAACTTAACAGAGTTGTTATCGAAAATTCAACCTGCAATTTATGCGGAACGAGAAACCACTACGAATCGTACTTCGGCAAACGCTCGCTTTGTAGAAAACGTTGCGGTGCTTAATGTGAAACGTACCGTCAATAGCATCATCCAACGCAGTCACATTTTAGAAGAGATGATCAACAACGGACAAATAGGATTAGTTGGTGGCAACTATAATATTGATACCGGTTTGGTGGAATTTTTTGATGATTGCATGCACATGAAAAGTGCGAAAGCATAAGTAATAAAAAGGCTTCCGATTTGGAAGCCTTTCTTGTGTTGAGCGAGTGTAAGTTATTCTAAAACTATTCGTAGTATTTGCGATTCACCATTTTTCATGGTAGAACGTAGTAAATACATGCCTTTAGGCAAGTGACTCAAATCAACTGCGCTGTTGTTGATGGAATGGGCAAATACTACCTTGCCTGTGAGATCCAATACTTCCACGAATTGCATAGGATTACTCGCATCGCGATTGGTAAACTGAATCGGACCTTTACTTGGTATAGGAAATACGCGCAACAGATTAATTTCTTTTTCGTGATCACTCAAGCCCATCCACATCGGTTGTACAAAAATGATTTGACTTATCGTATCAAGATTAGGACCGAAATTGGGATCATTCGGTATCGGCCACACTACGATGACATTGCCGCCGATTCTTAAAACACCTTGGTTCTGAACACTGCGGATTTGATACAATGTTTGCAGCACAACCGTGTCAGAAGGAAGAATGAATCCCTGATAAGCGCCGAAGTATAACGGAATAACAGCTGCGCCGGTATCGATGTAACCGATAATGTCGACCGTGTAGTTCGGAGAGTAAGTAACTGAATCAGAAAAATTCTGCAACACGATGCCCACTACAGCGGAATCCCCGTCAACTGCTGTATCGGGCAAGTTGATGAATGATGTGGTGAAAAAACCAATAGTGTTTTGTGCTTTCGATTCGGTAGAAGTGAAACACACGGCACTCAAAAGTGCGGTCGTAAATAAAAACGGGATGATGTGTTTCATGGGAAGTGCGATTTCTATTTACCGAAATTACGTCGACGACAAGTAATAGTTACATCTTCTTCCGAAAAGTATTACGTGTTCAAAATCACGGTTTGGTCACTACTATACGTTGTGTCCAGCGATTTTTACCGGCTGTAATACTCATAAAATATACACCTGAGGACAAATTGTCTAACGGAACCGTGATCACATTATTTCCGATTGTACCCGAAAAAATTACGTCTTCACTACACTTTTGTCCGGTGCTGTTATAGAGCTCAATTTGAATAATTCCTGCATTTTTCAGGTATAACGACACTTGAGTTTGTTGTTGTGCAGGATTCGGGTAAATAGAACCGTTGAAATTTTGTTGCTCCGAAATTCCTGTGAGGTTACAATTGTTCGGATTGCCACCGAGATTATTATCCAACCACAAGATGCGTTGATTAATCCACCATTGTAATGTGTCTACTTCTTCTTGATAGTTCTGACCCACGTAATAATTCGGCCAAACATATGCACCCATGATGGGCCATACGGTGAAGTTCCAGCCTTGACTTTCGTTCATCGCATTGGCAGTTGAATCGGTCCATGTATTAATGTAATTCGAGTTCAAAATACTTCCGCGCAGTTCTTCCCAACGACAACGCACTTGTTGCATGAAAACTGAATCTTGCGTCATACGTTCAAACCAAAACGGATTCAACCAATAGTCGCCACCGCAGATGTAATTGAAATTGTATTGCCATCCCGCGTAATCTTCTCCCTCGCAAAAATTCACATTGCCGTACGTTAAATCATAATCCCAAATCGGCGCCATGACGAGCTTTCCTCCATTACTGAATTTATCTTTGTAGATATAAAAGCTTTTACGATACGCATCAATGCTCTTGGTCAGTTCCTGAATAATGAACGCATCAACACATGCATTAATGTCTGCATAAGCGCGATAGCCTAATGTAGGATGCATAAAATTCGGACCGATCAAAGCTGTTTCAAAACTATCCACGTACGCTTGAATGTATGCGGCTTGTTGCGGAACGATATCATTTCCATCCGGATAATAGTAATTGATGTAAATGGAATCGCCTGTAGGCCACGGCAAGTATGGGGAATTCCAACCAGGATCGCTGCCGCCCGAATTTTTGTCCAGTTTCAAAATGTAACCACCGGTGAGTTGATCGCCGCTGATGTCTGTAGGTTGTAATTTCGGAATATCAATTCTGTTGGCATCGCGTTTCACTTTTTCCATCAAGATGTAAACACCAAGATATTCTCCATTAATGATCACTTCCACAGGACGACAACGTGGTGCGTACCAACCCATTTCATTGTACAAATGGAAGGTGAGCATGCCGCGCATCAATGTTTTGTCGGTGTATTGTGCACTCAATACCCAATCGGCTTCTGTTGGAAAGCCAAGTAGAGGCGCGTTAATATCATTCCCGTTCACATCCCATAATTCTATGTCGTACGACTTTTTTGGAAATCCGGACGAACTGGCACCGCGCGTTTCAATACCTACTTTGCCATTGTAATGATTAAACGGATTGGTCATGTAATTGCGATTGCCGTTACCATTCCAAATGATGCCCATGTCGGCCATGATGCGCGGTTCATCGGGAATTGTCTGGTTGTTGGTGTTGATTACGAAGATGGGAAGATCGGATTCCAGCAATGAAAAATAGGAAGCCGGATTATTACCAAACGTAATGCTCCAACTAATCATCGTGCCCGCATCCGCCGGATAAGTATCCGTAATACGCAACTTCCATACGCCGTTCGCATTTTGTCCGTTGTTCACACGTCCCATTTGCCCCATAGGACGAAATGTTCCCGTAAACGGCGACCAGCCTGCAGTAATCGGTTGAGATGCGCCCGTGTTAAAACAGGTGTTCGTGTAATTATCGTCTGATCCTCCTTGTCCGCTCACGAGCATTGATGTTGTGCCATCAGGAGCAATAATGTACATGTCGATATCGGCGTTCCAAGTGTGCGTCAGATTAACACAAACTGTTTCTAACCCGAATGTTGTTGTATCAATATTCGCGGGATTTAATCCGGAAACGGTCAGGTTATATTCGGTCGTGGCGTAATCGTTGATCGGTGAATTTGGCGTAGCCGTATACGTTTGCGCGGATGCCGCAAATGTGCATGCAAGGGCAAAACAGAAAAAAATGTTTTTCATCTATGGTTGCGTGATAATTAGCGTTGAAGATTGACGTGTTGATCCATTTACAGTTACGATGTACGTTCCTGCACTTAACGTGGCTGTTGGTAAAGCAATTGCATTGTAACCTATGGAGCAAGAAACAGATAGCGGTTCATGAACCAAACGTCCGCTTAAGTCGGTGATGATGATGGTGATGTTTTCCGGTGTTGCACAGGAATAACCTAGCGTGGTTGCGCCATTTGTTGGATTCGGATATAAAGCCAACTTTGTTTTGTTTTCCGAAATTGTTGACGTGCCGGTTAAATTGCAATTCGCTTGCCCCGGAATGTTAGCATCCAACCAAGCCCATCGTGCAGCGATAAATGTTTTCAACTCATTGAGTTCGCCCTGATATGTGGTTGGAATAGGAGACGGGTTCGGCCAAACGTACTGTCCTAATGTCGGCCACTGTTGGAAGTTGCGCTGTTGACTTTCGTTCAAGTATGCGCCCATAGAATCAATGTAATTGTGCAAATAGGAAACACTAAGCGCGGTTACTTTCAATTCTTCCCAACGACAGCGCAGCTGATTTGTAAATGCAGTATCCGTCATGAAACGATCCCACCAGAATGGAATTTGCCAATAGTCGCCGGGACACGCCAACGCGAAGTCGTAAGCCCAGCCTGTTGTTGAAGGCGATCCACAATAGTCGGCATTGCCCCAAGCAATATCGTAATCCCAAACAGGTCCGATCGTGAGTTTACCGCCGTTACTGTATTTGTCTTTATACAAAAACGTGCTAAGTCGATAACCGTCAACATTTCGGCTCATTTCATTCAACAATAAATAATCGATGAACGAATTCATGTTGATGAAATTTTTGTAACCCAAAGTCGGATGTAAATAATTGGTACCTGCCAAAGCGGTTTCAAAACTGTCCACATATGCCTGAATGTAGGCTTGCTGTTGCGGCATGATGTCTGTTTCGGACGGATATTCGTATTGATAAAATATCGTTTGACCATTGATGGATGTATCAGGCGCGTACATGGACGTCCAGCCGTTTCCGCCGTTTCCGGTCGTTTTATCAATTTTAATAATATAACCTCCGGTGAGTTCATCGCCTGTGATATCCGTCGGTAGCAAGTTGGCCAGATCAACACGATTGTTGTCGCGTTTTATTTTTTCCATCAACACGTATACACCAATGTATTGACCGTTCAATACGACTTCTACAAATTCGCAACGCGACGCGTACCAACCCATCATGGCAGACAAATCGTAGGTCATATAATTATTCAGTAACGATTTGTCCGAATACGATGCACTCAAGATCCAATCGCTTTCGGGAGGCATACCGATTAATCCGCTGTCAATAGCATTGCCATTAACGTCCCATAATTCCAAGCCATATGACTTTTTTGGAAACATTTGAGAACTTGAACCGCGCACTTCAATTCCAACTTTACCGTTGTAATGATTGAACGGATCGCTCATATCATTTCTGTTTCCGGTACCGTTCCAGATGATGCCCATATCTGCCATAATTTTCGGATCATCAGGAATTGCCTGATTGTTGGTATTAATTACAACAATGGGAAGATTAGAAGAAGTGAAGTTGAGCGGAGGCACAAACCATGTAGGTGTTGGACCGTACAGTACGCTGTTGTCTGTAATACCGAAATGCAACCACACGCGGGAAGTTAGGTCGGATGAATTGGTTGCCACGTTATGTGTTTGAATGGCGAGGACATTGTTGCCCGGACGCAGCACAGCATTGAGTGTTGCCGCTGAAACAAAAAAGTAATCGGCTGTTCCGCCTTGATAAATTTCCGCTTCGTGATTTCCCGCAGCCAGCGTGTTGTAGGGCGGTTTACCGGGAGTGTTGATATTGGATCGTGCAATTTCAACATTGTTGAGGTACGCTACGAAACCATCATCGTAATCCACATTCAATATGGCTTCGTACAATTTGGAGGTATCCGTAATGTTAAAAGCGATACGATGAAACACACTTACAGATTGTGGGAACGTAGTGTTATCATCATTATCTCCAAATCCAAATCCGCCCGACCCTTGGTTCCAAGCTGCAGCGCTAAAACTAGGTTTTCTCCAATTCGTATCCGGTTCCGAGGTAGGAACTACATAACGCCACGTATCATTTTCGTACACGGCTGTTTCCCAATGGTTGGTTTGTGCCGCAACATATTGACAAATCAATAAAAGCAACAGCGACGTAAATAGTCTCATAAGGTTGGCGAATTGAGCAACTCTAAGTTAAGAAAAACTTAATGCGGTGTTAAGTGGGTGTGTGGAAATGCTGCATTTCTTGTTAATTCGTCCTGCGGATGGACTCTGGTTTAACGTCCGGAGTGCGGTAAAACGCGAACCTATCATGGTGCTCACGGATTAGCGAATTTTCTTTCCGCTTAACGGGATACGGAAGAAGTATATTTCTTCTTAAATAGACTGTAACCAAGGCGCAAATCTGCAAAATGTGCCACATGCAAATGCGCCTTCAAACTAACGCCGATAGATAGATTTTCCGTTAGGTTGTAATTTAAGCCCCAACGATGATACCAACTGATAAACGAATCGTCAGGTGGTAAAACGTAATAGCCTGCCTGTTGCCAGAATGTCAATCGACCCATCAAAAACTCGTGATTGATGGCAAATGAAACAAAATGAAAATACAAAGGCACACCGGCACGTTTTTGTTTTTCGGCCAAAGAATAATCCAAGTGTGCATCGGCAACAAGACCTATGGTGTGCAAATGATTGAGTTGTTGATGATAGCCTACAAAAGCTCCCGGCACAAAGAGGCGTTGCTTTTCACCTTTTGCAACAATTTTGCTGGACGTGTATAAACCTAGGTCGAGTCGTCTGAATTTCGAAACGGTTTTGGATGGCGCATATGATTGCCGCTTAAATTGATTATCGTTCAGTTGATATCGGATGCCCACGTTTGCGGTTGGCCAGTTAATGCCTTTGTTGGGGTCTTTTATACCGCCGTTAGAAATATGCAAATAATTCGCAGCTGCATGTATGCCGAACTTTTTGGTGAGTTGATAATTAACAGCTAAACCTACATGCAGGAAAACACTCACCGGTAAACTATAGCTATTGTTATCCGGATTTCTCGTAGGGTGATAGGGATTTGTCAGGAAAGATAAACCCGCACTTCCTCGAGGAGCAAAAAACAAACGTTGTGTTAATGCAAACGTTGGTTCCAGAAAATAGGTAGCACTAACCGAATGCCCGAGTATTTCATTATCATAATCGAAATACACCACCCCAAATCCGCTGTGCGGATAGCAGCGTGCAAAGTTATACGAAGCAGAATCGAACTTTAATGTACTATGTTCTAGTGCAAACCCGAGTGGACGCGAACCTGCCGTATTTTCTACGTCGGCACTGTGCGCAAAGATAAATCCATAGTGGCTATTCAAAGTTAACGACTGCAATTGTTGACCATGAAGTGGTACGAACAAGTATAACAGTAAGATGCACAATTGGAGTAACTTAGAATACATATCCGCCTGAAAAATTTATAAATAGGTATAAATTCATTGCGATACCTTTTACATCTAACGGCAATATAATGATAACAAATTTGAAGTGGGTGCTCGATAATTTCTGTTTGGTTTTTTCGAAGCAGCATAGTGGTGAGCGGATATATTTCTGAACGCCATCATTTTTTGGTACATCTTTTCGGAATCGAAGTTGTTGTGGCGCCATAGAGTCGCCCCCTTCGCACGCTCTTATGGCGTTGGCAGTGAAGCGTGTGGATAGCTCAAAACATATTGGGGGTTTAACGCATTGTTCATGCTATGCTAATACACCATTGAGGTAATACTGCAACGTTCGATCTTTGCTGAATTTTAGCGTATTCTTTAAAAGAAATTGCCGCCACGTACTACTTTTTATGTCGTGGGACTTTTGAATTGCTTTTAAAATACTTATTTCGTTTTGTCTGCTCAGCACTTCTTTTTGCATAAGTCGCATCAAACTTCGGCATTCCGGTTCAATGTTGTCATTGTTTGCTTGCTGAATGTAAACGAAAACACGCAAGAGCTTTGCATATAAAAACTCTTCCAATGCAGGATCTAATTTATTTATGATTTGATTGCAACTTCGAAGAGCATTTTTATAATCCTTTTGTAGGTAGTGGTTCAATGCAATAAAGTAATACGCGGATGCCTTATACTTTGAAGAGAAGGAGTCAATTTGTTTATTAAATCGGACACTTTCCTTCGTAATGAAATTGTTGGCGTCCGCTGTTGTGCCAAGTATTTGGTACTGTCGAAGTTTAATAACGTACCACCGTTCAAAACAGAACATATAACGAAACGGTTGCGATGAGCCTTGCATTACTGACTCCAGCCACTGTAACTTCTTGTCGAAGTCGCGAAATATGAAACACTTTAACGACAATATAAGGTAGTTGGCATTTTCGAGAATAGTTTGAAGTTCTACAGTATTCCGTGACGGTGTTCTTTTCAAACTTAAATAGGTTCGGCTTGATGTTAGGGCTTTATCGTATTCACCAATCGCGGTGTAATATTCGTTCAAGGTCATATAATATAAACTGCGTGCGGTGTTCGATAGTAAATCACTTTCCTTGTACCTCTTAATTGGCGCAATAATGTTTTCCAATCTTTTAAAGTCGTAAGCAGTTTTGCAGTAATACATACTTTTTAGAGCCAATCGTAACGTAAAATAGACATCTGATAGTAACATGTAGTTACTGATGATCGATATCGTTTTGTTGCGTTCTTCGATTACGTATTTTAAGTTACTCGTTTCGAGGTTGCCGGCATTACTAAAAACGGATACGTATTCTTGAATGAGCAAATACAAGTATTTCAAGAATGCATCGTCTTCCAAGGTTATTTTTTTAGCGCGCCTTAATTGAATTTCAGCCGCTTTTTCTAAGCCTTTATGTCGTAAGATTTTGTACTTCTCAATTTCATGCGCATGATACGAATCCAGGTCTTTGTAATCGTCTGAAACTTTGAGCGATTCGATTATTGCATCCAATAAGTATTTTTTAAGCACGGGAAAGTTGCCCTTAAATTTTCTTTTTAAGGCAGCTTCGTCGTAACTCTTTTGAGCCGCTATTGCTTCAAACAGCGATAGGTATTTTTTGCTACCACTGTAGGCGGACGCTTGCATTTTGAACATCCTTTTCTCGGCAGCAGTCATGCTGTCGATCAATAGTTTTACGGTATCCACCTGTGTTTTCATGCTGAAAAAAGGTATTTGAAATACATATATATAGGGCGATATAATGCCCTAAAATAGACTAAAAAGCATAAAAAAGGATATACCCGGAAGCCATATGTATATCTATTTTTTGTTAGTACAATCAGTAGGAGAAGACGAAATTTATGCTACTAAATTTTCTGCTTATGAAGATCAATACATTATTTGTGATGTTAACGTTTGTATGCGTTACCGCCATGACTCAAGCCCAACAAACCGCAGCAGGTGATTCTTGTTCCTTCGGACGATTTGCTCCGGGATTAAGTTCTTTTCCTTTTGCAACGGCTAATACGACTCAGATAACTTATGGTGTTAATTCCACAATTAATGTGGCTAGGGTTTACACTCCGTCGGGAGATGTAAATACATGCAGGCCTGTAGTTATCTGGGCTCATGGAGGCGGTTTTGTAACCGGAAGTTATCTCGAACAAAAAACAACCGACATGATGATGCAATTGGCTCGAAAGGGCTACGTTGCAATCACTATGCGGTATCGCTTGTGGCCTAATACTCCCGCTAATCTGCAGGAATACCAGGAAGCTATGATTCGTGGTGTGCAAGATATGGTGGCAGCAATACGTTTTGTTCGTGCAAATGCCGCCGCATTAGGAATTGATACGTCTCAAATTTTTGTTGGAGGTTCTTCTGCAGGTGCTATCATCGCAAATCATACCACGTACATGGACGAATCGGAAGCATTTCCGTTAGCCCTGGCAAATCAAGGTGGCAACTACGACGTCAGTACGATTAGTGCGAACTTAAATCAACCGTACAATGTTGCAGGTTGTGTGACTCAAGCCGGAGGAATTTGGAATTTAAATTTCTTAATTGGTGAAACCACCCCGTTTGGTGCAGTTCACAATACTTCGGATGGAGTAGTGCCTCACAATACCGGTGGAGGAAGTCTTCAAATATATAACCAGCTGCAGGCTCAAAATGTACAGTCGTTTATACAGCTCACCAACAGTCCCGGATTACACACTCCTTTTCCTCCTCCAAACGCTTATGCACAATATGTGGATACATTCAATCTGGCCAGTTATATGCAGCTATATGCTATGCTTAAGCATAACGGTGCTGCTTCCGTCACGGTTAATTCAACTACATTGATTGCTTCTCCCGGTGGGTTATCGTATCAATGGTATCTTAATAATACTCCTGTTCCCGGTGCAACAGCATCAACGCATACGGCTACCGTTAGCGGTACTTATCATGTCGTGATACGGAATTGTACCAATTGCTTTTCTTCCTCAGACACGGTATACGTGAGCGTCTTAACTACAGGTGAGCAGGAGCAATATTCCGAAGGTTCAATTGCACTTTATCCATCGCCATGTACTGAAGCACTTCAAATCAATCATGGTGGTGATGTCAACACAATCATCATTTATGCTGCTGGCGGGAATCGAATGTTAAGCATTAGCTCACCGAATAAAATGCTCACCGTAAACACTGTTCATTGGCCTGTGGGCATATACTTTGCGGCAGTGCATACTAATGACAACTCCGTCAAAGTCATCAAGTTTGTGAAGTCGAATTAAGTTCTTCCCGGCGTGTATTCCTTAAATTATTCACTATAGGTTTTGAAGCAAGTTTCAATCTACTATCGATATATCGTTGCTATAGTGCTGCCTGTTATTTTCTCTTTCGCATGCAAAGAAAAAGTAACGACGGAAACTTTAAAGAAGTTTGCAGCAACGGAAAGTTATCCAACCGACAGTTATTTGGATACCGTGCAGAATAAACGCGCACTCGTTATTGTTGCTCATGATGATGATGATTGTATCATGTCGGGCACCTTGGCCATGCTGAAAACTCAAGGATGGATCATTAAGCAATACTGCTTAGAAAAACATCAAGGCGTTGATCCGGATCGACATCCTTCCGAATTAATCAGTAACGGCAGCGAGTTAATTCTTTCGAACGATGCGTATAGGGTTGCTCCTGATACGTTACACCATGAGGCTTATCCCATGTCTTACGCTGAAATTGATAAACAATTTTATACCGCGAAGGTGGCTACTGCCTTAACAGCACTGATCAATCAGTTTAGTCCGAGTGTGATATTTACTTTGGACGATGTAAAAGGTGGATATGGTCATCCGGATCATGTGTTTATTAGCCGACTTGTCGCAGATGCAGCTGTGCGAAAGGTAATTCCGTGTATGCGTATTTATCAAGTGGTGTATACGCCGCATATGGAAAACGAAATCGTATTCCATTGGTTGGATAAGCGCTTAAAGGAGTGGGGGTATCCCAATCATAGCCTTACGGCTAATCGGATGTACAATGTCGGCGGTATGCCGGAACCAACAGTACAGGTCAACATATCTAAATTCGCCCACGTTAAAATGAAATATCTTCTCGCTTACAATGAAGACGTGCGTAAAAACTTCCGGCAGTTCATTCCATATTATGAGGAATTTGATGCGGAAACGTATTTTGGAATTTTTGACAGGGAGTTTTTCCGGGTTATAAATATTCCGATGTAGTCGACACTGTATCCATAACATGATTGCTGCGTTAACTGCTAGTTGAATGTACTGCTGCAATTTTACCTGTTATCATTGCTGTTAAGTGATCGCGCAGCATTGGGTTGATTTTTAGGCACCTCGTTACGGTGCGGGTATCATGTATTGCGATTTATTTGATTCTCCCCAATTGCTTGGAAATGCTGATAGGTGCGGATTTCATCAACAAAGGATTGGGCTCTGTTTCGGTGTCTTGGTCAAACAGCCGATCGATGTGCCACGACTAACTGCTTCGAAATAGACAGGAATTAAACCAGTAGGCTTTTCTCGGTACGACAGTATGCAGTGGGATTACTTATTTTTATTCTACCTGCGGTTCTCCGGGGGATCTGTGACTTCAATGTGTGGCATTTAATTGAGGTCCTTCTTAATGGGTGACGTTATTGATTTCATGTAATATAGGAAGTTCTATAGGTGTACCTGACAGGTGTTAATGATAACTTACAGCTACTTTACACCATATCCACCAACTTCATCTGCACCGAACTTTTTCCATTCCAGTCGTTGCGTTCCAGTGTATAACAAACGCTTACGGGTTCTTTGCGCAACAACTTGGATAAATGATGGCCTTGACGGAAACCAATGGCGGAAATAAAATGTCCGGGAGAAGATCCGTCGGTTAAATCGCATTTCAGATGATCGTCGCCAACTACCTTCGCCCAGCCGCGATCGGTTAAATTATCTGTGCAGAAAACAGGATTCATATTCCCGGGCCCAAATGGCGCCATTTGTTGCAACACACTGAAAAATTTTCCGTCCACCGCAGTCACTGCAATGCGTGCATCAATACGAATCTCGGGAACCAACTGGTGGGGCTTGATACGCGCACTGACCACCGATTCAAATTTTTCGCGGAAAGCTTCCACATTTTCCGGAGCCATGGTTAATCCTGCAGCAAAAGCGTGCCCACCAAATTGAATCAACAAGTCGCTGCAAGCTTCAATGGCTTCGTACACATCAAAATCACTTACCGAGCGGGCACTGCCGGTAACCACGCCATTGCTGCGCGTTAATACAATCGTTGGACGATAATAATTTTCAATTAACCGCGATGCCACTATCCCTACAACACCTTTGTGCCAGTCTTCACTATACACCACAGTACTTTTTTTGTTTGCGGTTGTTGCATCATTACGCAACAGATGAAGTGCCTCTTCAGTAATTTGTTTGTCAAGGTCACGGCGTGTGCGATTAACTTCATTCAATCCTTCCGCGCGTTGCAAGGCTTCTTCGTAATCGTTCGTAGTAAGCAGCGTTACGGCAGCCTTTCCGTGTTCAATACGACCTGCTGCATTAATGCGCGGTGCAAAAACAAATACCAAATCGGAGATAGTGAAGTTGAACGCCCCGTCTGCCGCGGGTTTCACTTTTGCTGCAGTGCCGATGGCTTTTAGTCCTGCGCGGGGGTGTTGATTGAGTTGTTGTAATCCGTAATATGCTAGCACGCGATTTTCTCCGGTAACGGGAACGATATCCGCTGCAATGCTTACAGCTACCAAATCCAAGTACGCAAGGACTTTTTCGTTTGACAACTTCAAATGTTGTTGCAAACCTTGAATCAGCTTGAATCCGATTCCACAACCACACAAATCTTTAAATGGATAATGGCAATCGTTTCGTTTCGGATCAAGTACAGCAACGGCATCAGGCAATTTATCTCCGGGCAAGTGGTGATCACAGATGATGAAGTCAATATTTTTTTCTTTCGCGTACGCTACTTTATCAATACTCTTGATTCCGCAATCGAGAGCGATGATCAGACTATATCCCTTTTCATGTGCATAGTCGATGCCTTGTGTGGATACTCCGTAACCTTCACTGTAACGATCGGGAATGTAAAAGCCCACATTAGCATGAAGCGACTGCAAAAACGAATACACCACAGCTACGGCCGTTGTTCCATCTACATCGTAATCACCATAAACGAGAATAGATTCTTTACGTTCAAGTGCTGCGGTTATGCGATGAATCGCAACATCCATGTCCTTCATCAAAAACGGATCGTGCAGATCGGTGAGTTGAGGTCGGAAGAAGTGATGCGCAGCTTCGAATGTGATGATACCGCGTTGCACCAATATTTGCGCTAAAGCAGGATGAATGTTTAATTGTTGTTGTAACTGTTTTGTTGCAACAGGATCGGGATTAGGAATAAAAACGTGTCGTACAGTGCTCATGATCTAAACGTATCGTGCAAAAATGTTGGAATTTGTTACAAATGTACAGTGGGAGTGGAGATGTTTTTTTTTGAGTTGTCAACATCACTTTGGCCCAACAAAAAAGGGCTCTCATTGCTGAAAGCCCTTTAAATAATTGGCGTTGAAGATTACTTCACGACTTGAATTTTTTGAACTGATGATACAGTTCCAACCTGCACACGCATGAAGTAAATTCCTGCAGCTTCGTTGCCCAAATTAATTCCTGCAACTGAACCCGACTGCACACCGTTGATTTGTTGTGTCATCACTACTTTGCCTGTAACGTCAGTCACAACAATAACAGCTTCTTCGGCTGTAACGTTGAATACTACATTCAGCAATCCGTCAGTCGGATTTGGATAAGCACCAAACGATGTATTCGCATTTTCAGTGATACCCACGCAAGCATTAACGTTTACCACAACTGTTGAAGTTCCGGTGCATCCGTTATTATCAGTAAAGCTGTACACGATAGTTTGAGCGCCTGCTCCGATAGAAGGATCGAAGCTGTTAGCACTCACACCCGGACCGCTGAAGGTGCCGCCGGCAGGAGTTCCGGTTAAAGTTACGTTAGCGTCATCCAAACAAACTGTTGTTGCTGATGCAGATGCGGTTGTTGTAGGATTAGCATTCACCACTAACGCGATAGTGTCGCTTGATGTACAACCGTCGCTGTTCACTACAGTTACGTAATATGTTCCGTTTGTTGTTACGTTTAATGTTTGTCCACTGGAATTGTCATTCCAGATGTAAGTAGAACCTTGGTTCTGTGCATCCAAAACAACGTTACCGCAAACCGAGCCGTCGCTACCTAAATTCACCACAGGATTGGCCAACAAGATAACGTTGATAGTATCTGAATTAGAACATCCATTTGCATCTGTTACGGTAACGTTGTAAGAACCGTCAGCTGTAACAACTTCTGTTTGTGTTGTTCCGCCTGAGCTCCACACGTATGTAACACCTGCCGGACCTGCATCTAAAGTTGCCGATGATCCGCACTGGTTAACATCTGTTCCTAAATCAACAGTTGGTAATGCATTGGTAAGCACGGTTACGGTCGCAGTGTTGGAACAACCATTAGCATCAGTGCCGGTTACTGTATAAGAAGTTGTACCGATAGGATTCACCACGATAGTGTCGTTCGTGTTGTTGTTATTCCACAAGTACGACAAACCGCCGTCCGCGATCAACGTTGCGTTGCTGCCATCACAAACTGTAGTGTCTAATGTTAATGCTGTAATTGTAGGGCTCGGATTGACGTTCACCGTAATTGAAGAGGTAGAACTACATCCGTTAACGTCGGTGCCTGTAACAGTATACGTGGTGGTAGTGGTTGGCGCTACAATTTCTGTTGCAGCTGTTCCTCCTGAACTCCACCTATACGAAGTTCCTCCGGATGCAGTGAGTGTATCCGATGTTCCTTCACAGATTAATCCATTTGATGCGGTCGCGTTAATGGTAGGTAATGCGTTCACGTTAACGGTAACTGTTGTGGAGCCTGCACATCCGTTAGGATCATTGCCTAAAAGCGTGTATGTCGTGGTAGTTGAAGGCGTAACTACTTCTACTGATGATGTTCCGCCTGAACTCCACACGTAGTTAGTTGCGCCGGACCCTGTTAATTGCACTTGGTCGCCATCACATACTGTCGTTGCAGAAGCTGTTGCTGTTATTTGCAAAGGATCAACCACAACGGTAGTCATTGCACGAGGGCTTGAACAAATTGTCGTGTAGTACATTTCT
>Ga0068876_10001067_pt1 | contig 21779 bp, 17 predicted proteins | sample NOAtaG_6_FD_66442 | JGI IMG/M metagenome (GOLD analysis project Ga0068876, IMG submission 66442) | Freshwater lake microbial communities from Lake Erie, under a cyanobacterial bloom - NOAA_Erie_Diel5S_2200h metaG | ecosystem: Environmental > Aquatic > Freshwater > Lake | place: USA: Ohio, Lake...
CCCGCCCCTGATGGCCGTGCACGCTGGCCGTGACCTTGACGGTGTCCTCGACGACGACGCGGCTGCGGGCATTGCGCATCTCACCGGTGTCGCCCACCTGGCCGCCGCTCTCGGCATAGAAGGGGGTGTGGTCGAGCACGATCACGACGTCATCGCCCGCCCGGGCCCGCAGCACCGGCGTGCCCTCGGCGTAGATCGCGACCACCTTGCTGTGTTCGCAAGCCAGGTGCTCGTAACCGTGGAACTGCGTGGCATCGCCGTCGTAGGCCAGGCCCGCGGCGACCTTGAACTTGGCCGCGGCGCGCGCGTTCTCGCGCTGGCGGTTCATCGCGGTCTGGAAGCCGGCGTCGTCCACCGTCACGCCACGCTCGCGGCAGACATCGGCCGTCAGGTCGAGCGGGAAGCCGAAGGTGTCGTGCAGCTTGAAGGCGGTGTCGCCGTCGATCTGCCTGGTGCCCGACGTGTCCAGTTTCGCCAGCGCGTCTTCCAGGATCTGCATGCCGTTGGCGATGGTCTGGAAGAAGCGCTCCTCCTCGACCTTCAGAACCTCCGTGGCACGCAGCGCTTCGCGCTGCAGTTCGGGATAGGCCTCGCCCATCTCGGCCGCCAGCGGGGCCACCAGCGTGTGGAAGAAGGGCTTGCGGGCGCCCAGCTTGTAGCCGTGGCGGATCGCGCGGCGGGCGATGCGGCGCAGCACGTAGCCGCGGCCTTCGTTGCCGGGGATCACGCCGTCGACCACCGTGAAGGTGCAGGCGCGGATGTGGTCGGCGATGACCTTCAGGCTGGGGCTCGTCGCGTCGCAATCGTTGCCGGGACCGGCCGCAGAATCCACCGACTGCTTGGCCGCGGTCAGCAGGGCCCGGAACAGGTCGATCTCGTAGTTGCTGTGCACGTGCTGCAGCACGGCGGTCAGGCGCTCCAGGCCCATGCCGGTGTCGACGCTGGGCTTGGGCAGCTTGTGCATCACACCGTCTTCGGTGCGGTTGAACTGCATGAAGACGTTGTTCCAGATCTCGATGTAGCGATCGCCGTCCTGCTCGGGGCTGCCGGGCGGGCCTCCGGCCACGTCGGGGCCGTGGTCGTAGAAGATCTCGCTGCACGGGCCGCAGGGCCCGGTGTCGCCCATCATCCAGAAGTTGTCGGACATGTAGCGCCCGCCCTTGTTGTCGCCGATGCGCACGATGCGCTCGACGGGCAGGCCGATGACGTTCTTCCAGATGTCGTAGGCCTCGTCGTCCTCGGCGTAGACGGTGGCCCACAGCTTGTCGGCGGGCAGCTTGAAGTGCACGGTGAGCAGTTCCCAGGCGTACTTCAGCGCGTCGTGCTTGAAGTAGTCGCCGAAGCTGAAGTTGCCCAGCATCTCGAAGAACGTGTGGTGGCGCGCGGTGTAGCCCACGTTGTCCAGGTCGTTGTGCTTGCCACCGGCGCGGATGCACTTCTGGCTCGTCGCGGCGCGGCTGTAGGGGCGCTGGTCGAAGCCGAGGAACACGTCCTTGAACTGGTTCATGCCGGCGTTGGTGAACAGCAGCGTCGGGTCGTCGCCCGGGATCACCGGGCTGCTGGCCACGATGGCGTGGCCTTTGGACTCGAAGTACTTCAGGAACGTGGCGCGGATCTCGGAGGCTTTCATGGGGCGGTTTCTTGTGGACGAACAGCTTCGAGGAGGAGATTCAGTCGTGGACGATCAGGCCCAGGCGCCGGGCCAGTGCGGCGATGCGACCGTCCAGCGTGGCGATGGGGCAGCGGCGCAGCAGCGCCAGTTCAAGGTAGGCGGCGTCGTAGGCCGTCAGGTCATGCGTCTGGGCGGCGATGTAGCGCTGGTGCACGGTGGCGTCGCTGCCGTCCACGAGAACGGCGTAGTCCTCGATGCGGCGCGACAGGTGGGCCGCGTCTTCGGCGCCCAGGCGCGATCGCCGGACGGCCATGCGGAAGGCGTTGGCGACCTCGAAGACCCAGATCGGCGGCGCCACCAGGCGGGCCTCTTCGACCTGCGCCAGGCTGCGCGGCCGCGACTCGTCGGGCATCACCATCGCCATGGCGAACGAACAGTCGATGACGATCACGGCATGGGTCCGGTCAACGTCGGCCTTCGTCGCGCCACTCGAGGATCTCGGCCACCGTGATCGGGCCGCCGCGCTGCGCCATCGACCGGCCCGCGGCCTGCATCTCGGCCGCGATCGCCCTTCGGCGAGCGATCAGCTCCGGCGACACCTCGTTGATCGGCACGATCTTGGCCACCGGCTTGTTGTGCCGCGTGATGATCGTTTCTTCGCCGCGTTCGGCGCGCGCGATCAGTTCCGACAGGTGCGTCTTGGCCTCGAACAAGCCCACGGTTTCCATGACGGTCCTGAAAATTGGTTGAATCGACCAGATTCTAGCCGGCGCTAGAGTGCGCAGCCCCGGCACCACCACTTCCTGGAGATCGACTTGGACCTGCCCACCTCCCCGCTCGCGACGCTGGCCGACCCCGGGCTGCTGAAAACCGAAGCGCTGATCGACGGCGAATGGGTGGCCGGTGCCGCCAATGCGCGGTTCTCAGTCGTCGACCCGGCCACCGGACACGAGCTGGTCAAGGTCGCCAACCTCGGGCCGGTGGACGCCGCGGCGGCGATCAACGCCGCCGAGAAGGCCTTCGGCCCTTGGCGCGCCAAGACGGCCAAGGAGCGCCACACGATCCTGATGCGCTGGTTCCAGTTGCTGCACCAGCACGCCGACGATCTGGCCCGCATCATGACCGCCGAACAGGGCAAGCCGCTGTCGGAGGCCCGTGGAGAGGTGGTCTACGGCGCCAGCTTCATCGAGTGGTTCGCTGAAGAAGCGCGCCGGGTCTACGGCGAGACCGTTCCGACGACCGACCCGAACAAGCGCTACCTGGTGATCAAGCAGGCCATCGGGGTCTGCGCCGCGATCGCGCCTTGGAACTTCCCGATCGCGATGATCACGCGCAAGGTCGCGCCGGCTCTGGCGGCGGGCTGCCCGGTGATCATCAAGCCGGCGGAGCAGACCCCGCTGTCGGCACTGGCCGTGGCCGAGCTGGCACAACGCGCGGGAATGCCCGCCGGGGTGCTGAACGTGCTGAGCGCCGACAGCGCCAACAGCATCGAGATCGGCCAGGTGCTGTGCACCAGCGACGTCGTGCGGCATCTGTCGTTCACCGGCAGCACCGAGGTCGGCCGCATCCTGGCGCGCCAGTGCGCCGGCACGGTCAAGAAGATCAGCCTGGAGCTCGGTGGCAACGCGCCGTTCATCGTCTTCGACGACGCCGACCTGGACGCCGCGGTCGAAGGCGCGATGCTCAGCAAGTACCGCAACGCCGGCCAGACCTGCGTCTGCGCCAACCGGATGTACGTGCAGGCAGGGGTCTACGACGCCTTCGTCGAGAAGCTCGCGGCCAAGGCCGGCGCGATCCAGCTCGGCAACGGCTTCTCCGTGGGCACCCAGCAAGGGCCCTTGATCGACGACAACGCGGTCGCCAAGGTCGAGGCCCATGTCGCCGACGCGCTGGCCAAGGGCGCGCGCGTGCTGGTCGGGGGCGAACGCGCCAGCGAGCTCGGCCCGCGCTGGTACCGGCCGACGGTGATTGCCGACGCCACCGGCGACATGCTCTGCGCCAAGGAAGAGACCTTCGGCCCGGTCGCCCCGGTGTTCCGCTTCGAGACCGAAGCCGAGGTCATCGCATTGGCCAACGCCACCGAGTTCGGCCTGGCGAGCTACTTCTACAGCCGCGACATCGGGCGCGTCTTCCGCGTCGGCGAAGCGCTGGAGTACGGCATGGTGGGCGTCAACACCGGAATGATCTCGACCGCCGAGGTGCCGTTTGGTGGCGTCAAGCAGTCCGGCCTGGGCCGCGAGGGCGCGCGCCAGGGCATCGACGACTACGTCGAACTGAAGTACCTGTGCCTGGGCGACCTGATGAAGTGAACGCCCGCGGCGCGGCGGCAGTCTGCCGCAGGCGCCGCAGCCTCAGCCGTCGTTGACGGCCGAGTCCGGTCCGCGATCGGCGCCGGGGCCGATGGGCGCGCTGCCGTCGGTGGCCAGGCTGGCGGCCTGCGACATCGCGCGGAACATCAGCTCCTCGGCGCCTTTGCCGTGTTCCGGGTACGAGGCCAGGCCCATCGTCACCGCCAGCTGCTGCATCCGCCCGGCGGTGGGCAAGGGTTGCGACAGCTGCTGCACGAGCTTGGCCGCGACGCGCTGGCCATCGGCCGCATCGTCGATCCAGGCCAGCAGCACCGCAAAGGTGTCGACCCCGACCGAGGCGACGACGTCGCTGGCCCGCAGTGCCGAACGCAGCCGCACGGCCGCCTTGCGGCGCAGCACGTTGGCGGCTTCGATGCCCAGGCGCGCCTCGGTCGCCGCGGCGCCGTGCAGGCGCAGCACGATCAAGGCCATCGGCGCCGGTTCGCGCTCGCGCAGGGCCAGCAGATGCGACATGTGTTCCAGCAGCTGCGGGTGGTTCGGCAGACCGGTCGCCAGGTCGCTGGCGTAGGCCTTGCGCGTGGCGATGTCCAGCCGCTTGCGCTCGACCGCATGACGCAGCGCCCGCGCCAGCTGCACCGGATCGACGGCCGAGAGGTCGGCCGCTGGCAGCACGTCCTGCACACCCGAGCGCAACAGCGGCAAGGCACCAGCCAGTTCGTCGGGCGGCACCAACAGCACCAGAGCCGAGCGCAGCGCCACGGGTGTCAGGGCCGGCCAGGCCGCCAGCCGGGCAATCTGCGGCGCGGCGACCAGCACCGCATCGGGCATCTGAACCAGCGTCGCCGAAGCCAGCGCGTCCAGATCCGCATGGCCGCGCCACTCGAAGGGGCCGAGCGGCGCTCCGATGTCCGCCAGGCCCGATGGAGGCGCCAGTCCGGTGGTGGCAAGGGTCAGCGCGGCGGCCATGGAGTGCGTGGAGCGGGTGAAGGGAATCGAACCCTCGTATGAAGCTTGGGAAGCTGCCGTTCTGCCATTGAACTACACCCGCAGCGGCTGCGGAGTGTAGCGGCCGGGACGGCATCGGATCAGAGCTTGCCGGCCTCGCCGCGCTGCACGCCCTGGTAGACGATCTGCACCAGCTCGCGGCCCGGGGCGGCGCCATCGCGCGGCTGGAAGCTGGAGCTGAGTTCGATCAGCGTGCCGGCATGGCGCCACCGCGCGTGGGCCATTGCGGTGCCGGCTTCGTGCTGCAGGTCGGTGTGTTCCGGCGAGCCGTAGCGCTGCACCAGCAGGCGGCGCAACACGCGATGGTGGTCGGTCCAGCGCGGCTCTTCGCCGCGGTTGCGGTCGGCGCTGTGGGTCAGGCTCACGCGCACCAGTCGACGCTCTTCAACGTCGAGGTGAAAGCGCAGCACAAAGGCGATGCCCGCCACGTCGTAGCGCGGCAGCACCGGGCCCTCGCAACGCTCGCCGTCGCGCGCGGCCTGAGCACGCTGGGCGGCGTCGCAGTCACCGGGCACGAGCCGGTTGCCGAATCGCTCGGCAATCTGGGCCTCGGTGGCGCCCCAGGGCAGGCCCTGGAACGCCGGTGGCGCCTGGACGGCTGCAACCGCCGGCTGGCTGGGCGACGCGGCACTGGCAGCGCTGGCTGCGCTGGCTGCACTGGCTGCACTGGCTGGAGCTGCGACTGCCGCCGGAGTCTCCACCTGACCCACGACCGCCGAGGCGAACACGGTGGCCAGCGCGGCCGTCGCGTACCGGTAAATGGAGAATATGGCTTTCATGCGGCGCCGGATGCTAACGGCGCACCCGCGCAACCCCGCCCGCTGCCATGAGCGAATCCAACACCCAAGCGCCATCGCCGACGGCCGATACGGCCGACCCGAAGCCGGCGCCCCGCCACCGCCCGATCCGCAGCTTCGTGATCCGCGCCGGTCGACTCGGGCCCGGCCAGCAACGGGCCTTGAACGAACTGGGCCCGAGTCTGGTGCTGCCGTTCCAGACGACGCCGCTGGACGTCGCGGCGGCATTCGGCCGCGAAGCGCCAACGCTGCTGGAAATCGGCTTTGGCATGGGCGACGCGACCGCCGCCGTGGCACAGGCGATGCCGGGACACAACCTCCTCGGTGTCGAGGTCCACGAGCCCGGCGTCGGCGCACTGCTCAAGCTGATCGGCGAGCGTGGGCTCGCCAACCTTCGCCTGGTGCGCCACGACGCCGTCGAGGTGCTGACGCAGATGATCGCGCCGCAGAGCCTGGCCGGCGTGCACATCTGGTTCCCCGATCCCTGGCACAAGGCGCGCCACCACAAGCGCCGGCTGATCCAGCCGCCATTCGTGAAGCTGCTGGCCAGCCGGCTTGCGCCGGGCGGTTATCTGCACTGCGCGACCGATTGGCAGCACTACGCCGAGCAGATGCTGGAAGTGCTCGGCGCGGAGCCGACGCTGGCCAATTCCGCTGCGGCGCCGTCAGGCCTGGGCTACGTCGAGCGGCCCGCCTGGCGTCCGCAGACCCGGTTCGAGGCCCGCGGCCTGAGACTGGGCCACGGGGTCTGGGACTTGGTGTTCGTCAAGCGGTCCAGCTGACCGTGCCGGTGTAGGCCGTGGCCAGCACGATCAGACCAAAGACGATGCGGTACCAGGCGAAGACCGTGAAGTCGTGCGTCGAGACGTATCGGATCAGCCAACGGATGCACCACAGCGCCGAGATGAACGCAAAGGCCAGGCCGACGGCGAACATCGGCAAGTCGCCCCATGACAGCAGGTCGCGGTTCTTCAGCACCGAGTAGGCGCCGGCGCCCATCAGCGTCGGGATGCCCAGGTAGAAACTGAATTCGGTCGCGCACTTGCGCGAGAAGCCGAACACCATGCCGCCGATGATGGTGGCCCCGGACCGGCTGGTGCCCGGGATCAGCGCCAGGCACTGGACCAGGCCAACCTTCAACGCATCCAGCGGCGTCATGTCGTCCACGGTCTCGACGCGGGCGCGGCGTCCGCCTTGCAGGTCGCGGTCGCCGAAGCTGCGCTTGTGGCGCGCCTCGACCCACAGGATGATGAAGCCGCCGACGATGAAGGCCAGCGCCACCGGCACCGGGTGGAACAGGTGTGCCTTGACCAGGCCGCCGAAGGCCAGGCCCAGCACCACCGCCGGGATGAAGGCGATCCCCACGTTCAGTGCGAACCGCCGCGCCACCGGCTCGTGCCGGATGCCGCGCACCGTGGCCGCCAGGCGGGCGCGGTATTCCCAGATCACCGCAAACATGGCGCCGGTCTGGATGGCGATTTCGAAGACCTTGATCTTCTCGCCGGTGAACTTCAGCAGCGAGGCCGCCAGGATCAGGTGGCCCGTGGACGAGATGGGCAGGAATTCGGTCAAGCCCTCGACCACGCCCATCACGGCGGCCTTGAGCAGCAATATCGGATCCAAGGCGTCGTGTCCCGGCGTCAGGCGAAGCCCGGGATCATAGGCGGCGGCCGGGACGCGACAGCCTTGCGCCCCAGGCGCGGAACCGTCAGACCGAGCCAGACCGCGGAGGAGTTTGCGGTCGCGGCACGTCAGGCCTGGCCGCCGGTACCGGCGCCGGTACCGGTGGCTGCACCTGACCCACCGGCACCAGCGTGATCTCGACCCCACGTGCGGTGACGGTCACCGCACTGGGCACCCGGCCGTGCCGCTGCAGCCGCTCGGCCTGCTCGCCTTGCAGTTGCCAGACGACCAGATCGTCCAGCAGGCTCTCGGCGACAAAGGGACCCAACCGTTCGACCAGGCGCTGCGCCGGTCCGCCGCTGGCAAGCTTCAGTGCCTGCACCTGGACCTGCGCCAGTCGAACGGTCTGGTCGGCGGCGTTCCAGCGCAGCAGGCCGTCGACGTCGATCTCGCCGCGCCAGGCCGCCCCGAGCACGCGGTCCCGAAGCTCGAACGGCATCTTTGCCGCCAGACGGTTCTGCGCCGCAAGCAGCCGCACCTGGGGTGCCTGGAAGCCGGCATCGAAGACCTCGAGCACGCGCTGCTTGCGCGGAAAGCCCTTGGCCACCAGCGCCTGCAACTCGGACTCGTCGAGCCGCACGACCGTCGGGCTGTCGTTGGCGCAACCCTGCAACAGAATCGGGGTTGCCGCTGCAGACAACAGCCCGAGTGCCAGAAGCTGGCGTCGCTGAAGCTGACGCTGTTGCCGTGACAGGCCCATCGCCGCTACATTTACTGACTGGTCAGTCATTACGCATGCGCCCTTCAGAACATCTTGTGGACCCCATCGCGCCCGCCGCGACGGCCCCCGCACGCCAGCGCCGCAAAGAGGCGCGGCCGCAGGAACTGCTCGATGCGGCCCTGGCATTGTTCGTCGAAAAAGGGTTTGCTGCCGCGCGCACCGACGAGGTCGCGACCCGCGCCGGCGTGTCCAAGGGCACGTTGTACCTGTACTACCCAAGCAAGGAAGAGCTGTTCAAGGCGGTCGTCCGGCACAACCTGGGCGCGCTGATCGCCGAGGGCATCGAGACCCTTGCCGCCTACCCGGGCACGACAGCCGAACTGCTGCGCTACGTCACCCACACCTGGTGGGAGCGCATCGGCGCCACCGATGCCGGCGGCATCCACAAGGTCATCGTGGCCGAGGTGCGCAACTTCCCCGAGATCGCGGCGTTCTACGCCGCCGAGGTGATCGAGCCGGCGCACCGGCTGTTCCGCGGCATCGTCGCGCGAGGGATCGAACGCGGCGAGTTCCGTGCCCTTCCGGTGAACGAGGTGGCCCACGCGATGATCGCGCCGATGATCTTCCTGGCCTTGCATCGGCACTCCATCGGTGCCTGCGAGGTGGCTTGTGGCGAACCCGTGGAGCCCCGAACCTTGCTGGATACCCACCTCGAACTTCTGCTGAACGGCCTGGCTCGCCCGGCCGGGACCACGCCGGCACGGAAGGCGAGACGATGAACCGGCGCCTGATTGCAACCACGGCGTTCGTGGCGGTGGCCGTGCTGGGCGCAGGCGCCTGGTGGCTGAAGGGTCGCAGCGGCGCCGGGCCGGCGGCTCCAGTCAAGACGGCTGCAAACGTCGCCGGGTCCATGGCCGCCGGGTCCATGGCCATCGAGCTGGCGGCCACCGACATCGCCATCGCCACCGTCCGACCCTGGCAACGCGCGCTGGCGATCAACGGCACGATCAAGGCAACCGACTCTGCCGTCGTCAAGGCCAAGGTCGCCGCCGAGCTGCAGCAGCTTCTGGTCCGCGAAGGCGACCCGGTCGCCCGCGGCCAGCTCATCGGCCGGCTCGATGGCACCGAATTCGAGTGGCGCCTCAAGCAGGCGCGCGAGCAGGCCGAGGCCTCGCGCGCGCAACTCGAGATCGCCGAGCGCACGCTGGCCAACAACCGCGCCCTGGTCGATCAGGGCTTCATCTCGCGCAACGCGCTGGACACCGCCGTCAGCAACGCCAGCGGCGCCCGGGCGTCGCTGGCCGCCGCCAATGCCGCGGCCGAGATCGCCGGCAAGGCGCTGCGTGACATCGAGATCCGCGCCCCGCTGGCCGGCCGGGTGGCGCAACGGTTTGCGCAGCCTGGCGAGCGCCTGGGCATTGACGCGCGCATCGTCGAGATCGTCGACCTGTCGCGACTCGAACTCGAGGCCGCGGTGGCTCCGGACGACGTGCTCGCACTGCGGGTCGGGCAAGGCGCCGAGGTGCGCGTGGACGGGTTGGCTGATGCCGTGCCGGCGAAGGTCGCGCGCATCGCTCCGAGCGCCACCGGAAGCACCCGCACGGTCGCGGTCTACCTGCAACTGGCCCCGCACGCGGCGCTGCGCCATGGGCTGTTCGCACAGGCCAGCGTGGTGGTGGAGGCCCGGCAGTCTCTGGTCGTGCCGGTGGGCGCGGTCCGCAGCGACCGGTCCCGGCCTTACGTCCTGGCCGTCGACGGCGCACCCGGTTCGCCCAAAGCCATGGAACGGCCGGTCACGCTGGGCGGCCGCGGCGCTGCCGTCGGCACCGAGCTCGGCGCCACTGGCGATCCGGTGGTCGAGATCGTCACTGGCCTCAGCCCCGGAACCCCGGTGCTGCTGGGCACCGTGGGCAGCCTGCGCGACGGCACGCGGCTGAGCCTTCCGGGAGCAACTGCGGCCGCAACGGCCGCCGCGGCGCCTGCGGCCTCGGCCAACGGCTCACGCTGAAGCGACCGCGCGATGTGGTTCACCCGGGTCTCGATCTCGAACCCCGTGATGGCGGTGATGGCGATGCTCGCCTTCGTCGTGCTCGGGCTGTTCAGCTGGCAGCGACTGGCGGTGGACCAGTTCCCGAACATCGACGTGCCGACCGTCGTCGTCAGCATGGACTACCCGGGCGCGAGCCCGGAGATCGTCGAGGCCGAGGTCACCAAGAAGATCGAAGAGGCGGTCAACACCGTCGCCGGGATCTCCAGCCTGTATTCGCGCAGCTACGAAGGCACCGCGGTCGTGATCGTCGAGTTCAACCTCGACGTCGACGGGCGCAAGGCGGCCGAGGACGTGCGCGAGAAGGTCGCGCTGATCCGGCCGCTGCTGCGCGACGAGGTCAAGGATCCGCGCATCTCGCGGTTCGATCCGGCCAGCCAGCCGGTCTTCAACGTCGCCGTGCTCGCCGACCCCAAGGGCCTGCCGCCCGGGGCCACGCCGCCCAGCGCGCAGGAGCTGAGCACCTGGGCCAGCCAGGTGCTGCAGAAGCGCCTTGAAAACGTCCGCGGGGTCGGCTCGGTCAACGTGATCGGCGGCGTGCAGCGCCAGGTGCGGGTGCTGCTGAACCCGCAGGCCATGGAAGCCTTCGGCGTCGGCATCGACCAGATCAGCAGCGCACTGCGCAGCGAGAACCAGGAGCTGCCGCTGGGCACGCTGCGCTCGGCCGCCAGCGAGCGAGTCGTGCAGCTCAATGCCAGGCTGGGCCAGCCGCGCGACTTTGCCGATGTCGTGGTCCTTCGGCGCAGTGGCGGCGCCGTCGTCCGCCTGGGCCAGGTGGCGCAGATCGTCGACGGGCCGCAGGAGATCGAAAGCCTGGCGCTCTACAACGGCGAGCGCACGGTGCTGCTGTCGGTGCAGAAGAGCCAGGGCGAAAACACGATCCAGGTCGTCGACGGCCTGCGCGCCGCGCTCGCGGCCGCCCAGGTCATCGTGCCGCCGGGCATGCGGGTCGAGGTCAACCGCGACAACTCGCGCTCGATCCGGGTGTCGGTGGCCAACGTGCAGCGCACGCTGATCGAGGGCGCGGTGCTGACCGTGCTGATCGTCTTCCTGTTCCTGAACTCGTGGCGCAGCACCGTCATCACCGGGCTGACGCTGCCGATCGCGCTGATCGGCAGCTTCCTGTTCATGTACCTGTTCGGCTTCACGATCAACGGCATCACGCTGATGGCACTGAGCCTGTGCGTGGGCCTGCTGATCGATGACGCCATCGTCGTGCGCGAGAACATCGTGCGCCATGTGCAGATGGGGAAGTCCGCGCACCAGGCGGCGCTGGACGGCACCAACGAGATCGGCCTTGCGGTGCTGGCGACGACGCTGTCCATCGTCGCGGTGTTCCTGCCGATCGGCTTCATGGGCGGCATCGTCGGCAAGTTCTTCCACGAGTTCGGCATCACCATCGTCGCCGCGGTGCTGATCTCGATGTTCGTCAGCTTCACGCTCGACCCGATGCTGTCGAGCGTGTGGCACGACCCGGCCGCGCACGGCAGCCACCGCGGCCCACCGGTGACGCTGTACGACAAGACGCTCGGCCGCGTGACAGGCGCCTTCGAGCGATTCACCGACGCGCTGGGCCGCCAGTACCAGCGCCTGCTCGCCTGGGCGCTGGTGCACCGGCTGAAGACGCTGGTCGCGGCGCTGGGCACCTTTGTGCTGGCGATCGTGCTGTTTGGCGCCGTCGGCAAGGAATTCGTGCCCAAGGCCGACCTGTCGGAAACCCAGATCAACTTCTACACGCCGGTCGGCTCGGCCATCGAACTGACCGAAACCCGGGCCCGGCAGATCGACGCGGCGCTGCGCGCGATGCCCGAGGTCCGGCACACGGTGACGACGATCAACAGCGGCTTCGCCCAGGGCCGGATCTACGGCTCGGTGTACGTCCGCCTGCTCGACCGCAAGGACCGAAAGCGCAGCGTGGCCGACCTGGTGACGCCGATGCGCGAGGCGCTGGCCCGGGTGCCCGGCATCACGGTCACCAACATCGGCCAGACCGACCTCGGCGGCAGCAAGAGCATCGTCTTCAGCCTCCAGGGCAGCGACCTGCTCGAGCTCGAACGGCTGTCGCGCCAGGTCATGGACCGGATCGGCACGATCCCCGGCCTCGTCGACCTCGACAGCACGATGAAGCCGAGCAAGCCGACGCTGGGCCTGACCGTCAAGCGCGACGCGGCAGCGGACCTGGGGCTCAATGTCAACGCCATCGCCACGCCGCTGCGCGTGCTGGTGGCCGGCAGCTCGATCGGCCAGTGGCGCGCCTCCGACGGCGAGAACTACGACGTGCGCCTGCAGCTTGCGCCCGCCTGGCGCCAGCCGGGCAGCGACCTCGGCAGCCTGCCGCTCGTCTTCACCGGCACCGACGGCCAAGTGCGCAGCGTGCGCCTGTCCCAGGTGGCCGAACTGCAGCCCGGCACCGGGCCGAACCAGATCAACCGCCGCGACCTGAACCGCGAGGTCAACATCGACGCCAACGCGCTTGGCCGCAGCTCGGGCGAGGTTTCGGCGGACATCCGGAAGGTGCTCGACTCGATCGACTGGCCACCGGGCTACCGCTACAGCTTCGGCGGCAGCACCAAGAACATGCAGGAGTCGTTCACCTATGCCGTCGGTGCGCTGGCGCTGGCCATCGTGTTCATCTACATGATCCTGGCGAGCCAGTTCAAGAGCTTCCTGCAGCCGCTGGCGCTGATGACGTCGCTGCCGCTGACCCTGATCGGCGTCGCGCTGGCCTTGCTGGCCTTCCGAAGCACCTTGAACATGTTCAGCATCATCGGCATCGTGATGCTGATGGGCCTGGTGACGAAAAACGCGATCCTGCTGGTGGACTTCGCGATCCGCGCCCGCGAGGCCGGCATGGAACGCACCGCCGCGCTGCTCGAAGCCGCCAAGGTCCGGCTGCGGCCGATCCTGATGACGACGCTGGCGATGGTCTTCGGCATGGTGCCGCTGGCCTTTGCACTGACCGAGGGCTCCGAACAGCGCGCACCGATGGGCCAGGCCGTGATCGGCGGCGTCATCACCTCGTCGCTGCTGACCCTCGTCGTCGTGCCGGTGGTCTACACCTACCTCGACACGTTCTCAGTCTGGTGCCGGCAACGTCTGTTCGGCCACAAGGCCGCGGCCCCGGTCGCAGCGGGTGACGCCGCGCCACAACCCGGCAGCGCCGATTGAGCCTTTGCGCTTGACGCACTGAGACAATTTCGCACCGCACTCCGTCCCACATCTCGTCCCACATCTCGTCCTCCACCCAACGCAAACGCAAACGACGCCATGAACACCGAGTTGGCCCGCTTCAACATGATCGAACAGCAGATCCGCCCCTGGGAGGTGCTGGACCCCGCCGTGCTGGAGCTGCTGGCGCAGATGCGACGCGAGGACTTCCTGCCGGCGGGGCTGAAGGCGCTGGCATTCGTCGACACGATGGTGCCGCTGCTCGCGGGCGCTCCCGGCGCCGTGATGCTCGAACCCAAGGTCGAGGCCCGTCTGCTGCAGGCCCTGCACCTGCAGCACCACGAGAAGGTGCTCGAGATCGGCGCGGGCTCGGGCTTCATGGCCGCTTTGCTGGCCCGGCAGGCGATGCAGGTCACGACGCTGGAATGCGTGCCGGCGCTGGCGGCCATGGCGCGCGAGAACCTCGCCCGCCAGGCGGCCTACAACGTTTCGGTGCGCGAGGTGACGTCCGAACAGGGGGCGGCCGGTCTGGCCGCCGAAGGGCCGTTCGACGCCATCGTGCTGTCCGGCTCGGTGGCCGAGTTGCCGAAGGCCCTGCTGATGCAGCTCAAGCCCGGCGGACGCCTGGTCGCCGTCGTCGGCGAGGAGCCCGTGATGCGCGCCCGACTCTTCACGCGGGTCAGCGACTCGGCGTGGTCGGACACCGATCTGTTCGACACGGTCGCGCCACGCCTGCTCGGCTTTGCCGAAAAGAGCCGCTTCAGCTTCTGATCCGCCTTGTCGTTGACTCCGCTGCCTTGCCCGTTCAGCCCGGCCATGCCGCGCCTCGTCGCATCGTCGCTGCGCCGCCTTTGCCCCGGGCCTATAAACCGCGGCTCGCCGGCTCGAACCCTTGACCCCAAGCCCATGTCCAAGAAACAGCTCCCCGTCGCCCACCGGCTGCAACCCCTTCCCCGCGTCCTGCTTGCGAGCGCCGTTGCCGTGGCGGCAACGCTGGCGCTGGTGGCCTCGCCGGCCTCGGCGCAGAACCTGTCGACGCTGTACGAAGCCGCCCGCGGCTACGACGCGACCGTGCTCGCGGCACGCGCCCAGGCGCTGTCGGTCGAGGCCCGCGCGGCACAGTCCGACGCACTGCTGCGACCCACGGTCTCGGCCACTGCATCGCTGACCGGAACCCGCACCGACCCGCCGGCCAGCGGCGCCACGACCACCCAGACCGCAGCAGCCGGCCTGCAGGGCCGCTACCCGCTCTTCAACCGGTCCAGCCAGCTGAGCGTCGACCAGGCCCAGCGCTCGCTCGAGTCGTCACAGGCCGAACTTGCTGCGGCCGAGCAGGACCTGATCGTGCGTCTGTCGCAGGCCTACTTCGACGTGCTGGCTGCACAGGACGCCCTGGGCACGACGCGCCAGAACAAGGCCGCGATCACCGAACAGCTGGCCAGCGCCAAGCGCAACTTCGAGGTCGGCACCGCGACCATCACCGACACCCGGGAGGCACAGGCCCGCTTCGACCTCGCCGGTGCCCAGGAGATCGCGGCCGAAAACGACCTGCGCGCCAAGCGCATCGCGCTCGACCAGCTGGTCGGCCGGACCGACGTCGCACCCCGGCCGTTGGCGGTTCCGGTGGTCCTGCCGACGCTGACGCCGACCAACCCCGAGGAATGGGTCAACGTCGGCGACGCCCAGCATCCAACGGTGCGCCGGGCCCGCGTGGGTCTTGAGGTCGCCCGCCTCGAAACCGGCAAGGCGCGCGCGGGCGAGCTGCCCACCGTGGATGCGGTGGCCAGCGTCGGGCTTTCCAACAACACCGGCAGCGGCACGAACGCGTTTACCCGCGGAACCGGCAACACCAGCAGCATCGGCGTGCAGCTGAACTGGCCACTGTTCACCGGTGGTTCGGTGCAGAACCGGATCAAGGAAACCCTGGCGCTCGAGACCAAGGCCGAGAACGACCTCCAGGCCGCCCGCCGCACGGTCGCCCAGGTCACCCGGGTGGCGTTTTTCGGCGTCCAGTCCGGCCAGGCCCAGGTCAAGGCGCTGGAAGCCGCCGAGGCCTCGTCCAAGCTTGCGCTCGAAGCCACGCAGCTCGGCTACCGCGTCGGCGTCCGGGTCAACCTGGACGTCCTGAACGCTCAGCGCGACCTGTTCACGACCCAGCGGGACCTGGCCCGGGCGCGCTACGACGTGCTGGTCGGCAACCTGCGCCTGCGTCAGGCCTCGGGACAGCTGACGGCGGCCGACCTGGACCGCATCAACGGCCTGCTCGCCAAGTAGGTCAGACGCCTTCGGCGAGCGTCGCGGTTGCGGCTCGGCACGGCGCGGCAAACATTCTTCACGCAGACCACGCACACCGCGAACGCAGCGGCGCGACACTGCGGCTCATGGAGCACGAACCATGAGCCGCACCCCCGACACGGCCACGGCCGCCCAGCGCGCCGCAGTCGCCGCCCACCGATTCGGCCTCGGCGAGGCCAGTCTGGCCGCCATCGGCGGCGATGCCCAGGGCTGGCTGCTGGCCCAGATCGGCCCGGCCACCCCGCAGCGCGGCGACGACCTGGTCAGCGGAGCCGAGGGCGCCAGGCGTCTGGTTCAGTTCTTTGCCCAGCAGGCCCAGGCTCGCCAACGCCCGCCAGAGGCCAGCGTGTCGATGGAGGGCAGCTCCCCCGCACCCCGCAACCCGTCCAGCACCGAGGCGCAGTTCGGCGAGCACTTCCGCAGCATCGTGCAAGGCGATGTGCGCGCCCGGCTGGCCACGGCGGCGACGAGCGTGCAGCCGTTCAACGAGCGGCTGGCGCTGTTCTGGGCCAACCACTTCACGGTGTCGATGGCCAAGGCCAGCGCCCGCGGCATGGTCGGCGCCTTCGAGCGCGAGGCGATCCGGCCGCACATCGCGGGCTCGTTCGCGACGCTGCTGAAGGCCTCGACCACGCACGCCGGCATGCTGCGCTACCTGGACAACGAACAGTCCGCCGGCCCCAACAGCAGGATCGTGCAACGTGGCGCCCGCCTGGCCGAGCGCCGCAACGCGGCAGCCAGCGCCAACGCGCCGGCGCAGGAGCGCCGTCCGCGCGTCGCCGGCCTGAACGAGAACCTGGCGCGCGAGGTGCTCGAACTGCACACGCTGGGCGCAGCCGGTGGCGGTGCCACGTACTTTGGCGGTCACGACCGTTGGGGCGGCTACACCCAGGCCGACGTGACCGAGCTGGCGCGCATCCTCACCGGTTGGCGGGTGCCGGTGCGCGAGCTGATGCGCGGCGGCGCCGACATCGGCAACCCGACGCGCTTCGACGACAACTGGCACGACCCCGGCGACAAGAGCGTGCTCGGTCGCCGCTATGGCGAAGGCGAAGCCGCGCTCGGCCAGGTCCTGGACGACCTGGCCCGCCACCCATCGACCGCCCGCTACGTGTCGTTCAAGCTGGCGCGCCATTTCGTCGCCGACGAGCCGCCGGCCGCACTGGTGCAGCGGATGGCGCAGGACTTCATCGCCACCGGCGGTGACCTGCCGAGCCTGTACCGCACGCTGGTGCAAAGCCCCGAGGCCTGGGAGCCGCAGCCGGCCAAGCTGAAGACGCCCGAGGAGTTTGTCGTCTCGACGGCACGCCTGCTCAAGCTCGGCGAGCGGGCGTTCGAGCGGCCTCCCGACGGCGGCATCGCCCAGCTTGGCCAGCGCGTGCAGGCGGCACCGTCGCCGGCCGGCTGGCCCGAGGCCGCCGCCGAGTGGCTGGGCCCCGACGCGGTGTGGAAGCGCATCGAATGGGCGACCCGGGTCGCCGACCGCCTGGGCCGCCAGACCGATGCGCGCAGCCTGGCCCGCGCCAGCCTGGGACCACGGCTGAGCGAGCAGACCGCGCTGCAGATCGAACGCGCGGCCGACGGCCCGCAGGCCCTGGCGCTGCTGCTGCTGGCACCCGAGTTCCAGCGCCGCTGAGCGACCCGTCCACCCCTTGCCGGACTGCCCCATGAATGGACCTGCTCCCACCCCGAGTCGCCGCAGTTTCGTGCGCGCCGCGCTGTCGGCCGCTGCACTGACCCCCTGGGCCAGCCTGGCGGTGGCGCAACCGCTCGCCGGTGCCCGCGGCGCCAACCGGTTTGTCTTCGTGATCCTGCGCGGCGGACTCGACGGCCTGGCCGCGGTGCCCGCCATCGGCGATGCCTCGTTTGCCGAGGCCCGTGGATCGCTGGCGTCGTTTGCCATCGGCGCGCCATTGGCCCTGGCGGACAGCGCAGCGCCGGGTCTGTTTGCGCTGAACCCGCTGCTGCCGCAGCTGCATGCGATGTACGGCGCTGGGGAGTTGGCCGTGTTGCACGCCACCGGTCTGCCCTACCGCGAGCGCTCGCACTTCGACGCCCAGCAGGTACTCGAAAGCGGCGGCACCCGGCCTTACGAGCTGTCCACCGGCTGGCTCGGCCGCGCGATGCAGACGCCGGTCCAGTTGCGCGCCGTCGCGCTGCAGACCGCGGTCCCGCTGGTGCTGCGCGGGCCGATGGAGGTCGACACCTGGGCGCCTTCGAACCTGCCCGACCCCGGCGCCGAACTGCTGTCGCGGCTGGAGTTGCTCTACCGCGGCGACAGCGCACTGGCCGGCGCGCTGGCGCGTGCCAAGGGCCTGCGCCAGGACATGGCCGGTGCGATGGACAACCCTCAGATGTCCGGCGGCGTCGCCCCTGGGCGCGCGGCAGCGGTTGGCCTGGCCAGGAAAGCGGCCGAGTTCCTGGGCAGCGGCGCGCAGATCGCCGTGCTCGAAATGGGCGGCTGGGACAGCCACGCCAACCAGGGCGCGGCCAACGGCGCGTTCTCGAACAACCTGCGCACGCTGGACGGCGCCCTGGCCGCACTGCGCGAAGGCTTGCTGGGCAACGGCCTGTGGCGGCAGACCGTCGTGCTGGTGGCCACCGAGTTCGGCCGCGAGGTCGCGGGCAACGGCACCGGCGGCACCGACCACGGCAGCGGCGGCGCGGCCTTTGTGCTCGGCGGCGCGGTGCGTGGCGGGCGCGTCCTGGCCGACTGGCCGGGCCTGGCCCGCAAGGACCGCTTCGAGGGCCGCGACCTGCGCATCACGACCGATCTGCGCGCCGCGATCAAGCCCATCCTGGTCGACCACCTCGGCGTGCCAGGCAGCGCCGTCGACACCCGCGTGCTGCCCGGCAGCGCCGGCCTCAAGGCCCTGGACCTGCTCCGAGCCTGAGCGCCGGCGCCGCGGCGTCGGGCAACGCCGCAGCACCACGCTGGCTGGCCAGCACCGCGACGCAGCGCTCGGCCATCCGCCGGGCCGCGCCGCCATGGGCCTGGGCAAAACGCAGTCCGGCGCGGGCCATGCGCTCACGCTCGCCGGCGCCGTCGTCGGCCAGCAGCGCACGGGCTTCACGCAATGCCGACGGCATGTCTGCGACACGGCCGGCGGCACCGGCCTGCAGCGCCAGTTGCGCCGCGTCCTTGAAGTTGAAGGTGTGCGGACCCATCAGCAGCGGGCAGCCGCAGGCCGCCGCCTCGATCAGGTTCTGGCCACCCAGCGGTGCGAAACTGCCGCCGAGCAGGGCGACATCGGCCAGGCCGTAGTACAGCGCCATCTCGCGCAGCGTGTCGCCCAGCCACACATCGGCCTGCCGGGCATCGGGCCCGGGGCCATCCGGCGCGACGGCGCTGCGGCGTTGCAGCGTCAGCCCACGGGCCCGCACCATCGCCGCGACCTCGTCGAAGCGCTGCGGATGGCGCGGCACGATCAGCAGCAGCGGCCGGCGCGCTGCACCCGCTGCACCGGCGGTCATGCCGCGCGGGAACTCGGCCTCGAAGGCGTCGAGCAGCATCGATTCTTCGCCCTCACGCGTGACGGCGGCCATCAGCACCGGCCGCGCGAGACCGCGCCGCCAGGCTCGGCCCTCCGCGAGCAAGGCAGCGTCCGGTTGCAGGTCGAACTTCAGGTTGCCCACCACCTGCACCGAGCGTGCGCCCATGCTGCGCAGCCGGGCGGCGTCGTCCTCGGTCTGCGCCAGCACCTCGGCCAGGCTCGCGACGGCCGGACGCATCAGACCGGCCAGCCGTCGACCCTTGGCCAGGCTGCGCTCGGACAGCCGCGCATTGGCCAGCAGCATCGGGATCTTCTGCACCTGTGCCGCAGCCAGCAGGGTCGGCCAGACCTCGGTCTCGAGCAGGATGCCGAGCGCGGGCCGGTGCCGACGCAGGAATCGATCCACCGCGCCGGGCGTGTCGTAGGGCAGCCAGGCCTGTGCGTCACCTGCGCGCAGCAGGGCCTGGCCCGCCTCACGCCCGGTGGCGGTGCCGTGGGTCAGCAGCAGCTTCAGGCCCGGTTGCAGCGCCCGCAGACGGTCGATCAGTCCCTCTGCGGCGCGGGTCTCGCCCAGCGACACGGCGTGGATCCAGACCCGGCCGTGCGGCTGTGCCGGGCCGAAGCCCAGCCGCTCCCACAGCGCGTGGCGGTACAGCGGCTCCTGGCGGCTGCGCCAGAGCAGCCGGGCCAGGTAGGCCGGGGTCGCGAGCCGCAGCGCGGTGGCGTACAGCGCCTGCCAGGGCAGGACCATCGTCAATGTCCGAAACCCGCGCGGTCGGCGATGCCGGCGCTCAGTGCGCCGCAGCGGCAACGGCAGCGTCGGGCTTGACGGCCTTCAGCGCGGCCATCATCTGCGACTCGATGCGGTGCAGCGCGTCTTCGGTGTGGCCCTCGAAGCGCAGCACCAGGACCGGCGTCGTGTTGCTGGCGCGGACCAGTCCGAAGCCGTCGGCAAAGTCCACCCGCAGGCCGTCGATTGTGCCGATCTCGCCACCGGCGAAGGTCTGCCGGCCATCGGCCACGCGGGCCAGCAGTTCGGCGACCACGGCATGGTGCTCGCCCTCGGCGCAGGCCACGTTCAACTCGGGCGTCGAGAAGCTCGTCGGCAGCGCATCGAGCAAGGCACTCGGGTCCTTCTCGCGGGACAGGATCTCGAGCAGGCGACCCGCGGTGTACATCGCATCGTCGAAGCCATACCAGCGGTGCTTGAAGAACAGGTGTCCGCTCATCTCGCCGGCAAACGGCGCGCCGGTTTCGGCGAGCTTGGCCTTCATCAGGGAATGGCCGGTTTTCCACAGCAGCGGCTTGCCACCGGCCTCGCGGATCGCCACCGGCACGCGCTGGCTGCACTTGACGTCGTAGATGATCTGCGCGCCGCGCCGGGTCCTGAGGATGTCGCGTGCGAACAGGATGATCTGGCGGTCCGGGTAGATGATGTTGCCGCCGCGGGTGACGACACCGAGCCGGTCGCCGTCGCCGTCGAAGGCCAGGCCGATGTCGGCACCCGTGGCGCGGACCACGGTCTTCAGCACCTCCAGGTTCTCGGGCTTGCTCGGGTCCGGGTGGTGGTTGGGAAAGTCGCCATCGACCGCGCTGTACAGGTCGACCACCTCGCAGCCCAAGGCCTTCAGGATGCCCGGCGCGCTGGCGCCCGGGATGCCGTTGCCGGAATCGACGACGACCTTCAGCGGGCCGGTCTTGCGGGGCTTGAGCTTGCAGTCGCCGACGATGCGGGCGGTGTACTCGGCCAGGATGTCCATCTTGCCCAGCCGGCCCTTGCCACGCACGTAGTCCTCGGCCTCGATGCGCCGACGCAGGCGCTGGATGTCCTCGCCGTGGATCGCACGGCCGGCCAGCACCATCTTGAAGCCGTTGTAGTCCTTGGGGTTGTGGCTGCCGGTGACCTGGATCCCGCTCTTGCAGCCGTGTTGGGCCCGCGTCGCGGCCACGTAGTACAGCATCGGTGTCGTCGCCGGGCCGATGTCGACGACGTCGATGCCGGTCGAAGCCAGGCCCCGCTTCAGCGCGGCGACCAGCATCGGGCCGGACACCCGGCCGTCGCGACCCACGGCGACCGCCTTCTCGCCGGCCGCCAGGGCCTCGGTGCCGAAGGCGCGGCCCAGGTGCTCGGCCAGGGCCTCGTCGAGCGTGCTGCCGACGACGCCGCGGATGTCGTAGGCCTTGAAGATGCTGGCGTGGACTTGCATGGTGGGGCTGGGCTTTCGCGATTTCGGGAAACGGCGGATTCTAGGGAGGGGCTCTCGCTGTCGACCCGTCGCCCATGCCGTCGATCCAGCGCATCGGCCCTGGCCGGCCCGGGGGGCCGATTCCTACACTGCCGGCCATGAACACCTCTGCCCAGACTCCGTCCGCCCGCGTCGGTCAGCCTCCGTTGACCCGCGAGTTGCTGCGTGCCTCGCTGCGATCCTGGTACTCCAACGAGATGCGACGGGTCGGCCCCTGGTGGCTGCAGCTGGTGTGGACCTTCGTGTTCTGCTGCGTCGTGGCGGTCGGCTTCACCATCATCGGCTTCTGGGGTTACGCCGACGGCGAAGGGGCCTGGCGCAACTGGCGCGGCTGGGCCTACTGGTACGGGCTGAACCTGGTGGTGTCACTGTGCGTCGGCTACACCATTCATGCCCTGTTCGACCTCACCGCCTGGCTGTTCAAGGCCGAGCGTATCCGCCGCTGGCGGGGCTGGCGCCAGG
>Ga0068876_10001076_pt1 | contig 21688 bp, 21 predicted proteins | sample NOAtaG_6_FD_66442 | JGI IMG/M metagenome (GOLD analysis project Ga0068876, IMG submission 66442) | Freshwater lake microbial communities from Lake Erie, under a cyanobacterial bloom - NOAA_Erie_Diel5S_2200h metaG | ecosystem: Environmental > Aquatic > Freshwater > Lake | place: USA: Ohio, Lake...
CGCGGGACGAACTGGGCGATGATCTCACACAACAGAAGGGAAAAGGGCTTAGGCCGTATCTGCCCCGCCAGTGAATCAACATTATTCGGTGGCTTCGCCGCCAAATAATGTTTTCTTAGGGATTGTGTAAAAAGTATGCCGCCGCCTACGATAGCGAAAGAAAGTTTTTAAAAAGAACTGTTTATACTTATAAAAATTAGTAAAAACAGTGCTTTTTAAAAATATTATTTGGCATCGTCAGCCGCCAAATAATATTCACTTCGCTGCCGGAGGCGGCGAAAGAATTTCGAAATGGCCACTACCGGTATCTTTCAGTGTTCCGTTGTCTTTCAACAGAAAAGATCCGCCTGTGCGTTTGATGGCTTTTACGGTTTCCAGGGATTTTAGGCGGGGATGCCCGGTAATCCAGATGCCGCCGCTCACCTTTTTAAGCCCATCAAGTCCTTCCAGGGTTTCCAGCGCATCGTTGGATGCGAGGTGCAGGTTAACAAACCAATCCTGGGCATGGCCGATATCTGTAACGTTCTCAAGTCCCCTCAGGCTGTTGAGCTGGTCATTGTCGAAAACTGCCAGCGCATCGAGATGCCGTAATGGTCCTAAACCCACGAAATCGGTCATCCGGGCATTCTGGGCAATAAACAGGTATCCCCCCAGGGAGTCGAGCTGGTTGAGCCCCTGGAGGTTAATCAATTGAGGGTTTTGCTGGATCTGCAAGCCAGACCGGATCACCCGCAGGCGAAGACCGCTCAAATCCTGAAGCTGAGTGCCGATAACCTGAACAAACCCGTTCACGCGCACGAGGCAACCCAGGCGCGATAAATCGCGGATATCGCTGCCGTATTGGTCACCGATGATGAGATTGGCATCCAAAATCCCGGTGTTACAACTGAAAGCATCTACTTCCGCCTGCTTTTTCAGTACCACATACGAACTTGCCCCATTCCACATATTTGCTGGTATGGAAGTTCCGGAATTGAACAACGCAGTTTCCTGGTCACTGCGTTCGCTGCAACCAATTACGGCCAGCATAGCCAGAATGGCCAATACAGCTGAAATTTTGAAGTTTCCCATAGCCCGAAAATTTTGAGTCCTGTTGCTTTTTGCTCAAATTTAACGGTTTATTCAGGGAAAAGCACTAACTTTTGTCACCATACCCCCTGGTGCCGATTACCATTTTTTCTTAAAATCGTGTCTGGAAAAAAACTTTTCGATCAGGCAGTATAAAAGGATAAACAGGTATCTGCTGCCCATCTCCCGGATCTTCAATTTGGAAACTCCATGTTTGCGGTTTGTCCAGGAGTTGGGAAGGACGGTGTAGGAATACCCCCGTACAATCGCCTTCAATGGCAGCTCCAGGGTGAGGTTGAAGTGCGGCGAAAGAAAGGGCTTTAAGCCCTCGATGGTTTCTTTTTTGTAAAGTTTAAAGGCATTGGTGGCATCATTGTACTTGATCCACATCACAGAGCGGACGATATTATTTGCAATCCGGTTGATTATTTTTTTGACGATAGGATAATCAATGACCGTGCCGCCTTTGATGAACCTACTACCAAATACACAATCATAACCACCGGATTTCATTTCCCGGTAAAACCGGACAAGATCATTGGGGGAATCGGATAAATCCGCCATAACAATTGCAACACAATCCCCATTAAAACGCTCCAGGCCATACCGGACCGCATATCCGAAACCATTGGGCCCATGGTTGGTGACGAAACGCATCCGGGGGTATGCGTCCTTTAACCGTTCCAGGACTTCAAGGGTATTGTCGCCGGAGTTGTCGTTCACGACGAGTATTTCGTAGTCAATGGTTTCTTTTTCCAGGACAGCACAAAGGGCCGAGACGGTTTCGCCAATGGATAAGGCCTCATTATATGCTGGAATAACGATACTTAATGTCATGCTTCTTCAGTCGTTTTCCCACTAATCCACCTACCTATATCCCCTAAAACAAAATAAAAGCCCATCAATGGGATTAGCTTAAAGAAGCCACGCCGGAAGGTGAAGGGGATATTTACCGCAGGGAAAATCAATAACAATAAATGGAAACCTGCATAAATGACAAGGATCCAAAAAAGAAACACTGCCCCGCGAGGAGGAGCCTTTTTATATGCGGATAAGGATAAACCGATGACGCAGGCAATAATAAAAAGCAGGACAGCATAGTTCCAGTATTCCATTTTAAAGATGACCACCTCATTCATCTCCCGGAAATGCTGTCCGACCATAGCGGCCAGGTTACCTGATTTTGTCTGGATTTGATCTCCGAGGCTTTTTGTATCCGGCAGGTATAGGCTTTTATAAAGGACGCTCCACAAAAATACGGCCAATGCCGGGATAAAAGAGAAAAGGAAAGGTGCCCGGATAATCTCCAGTTTCACTGCTTTCACCTTTCTATATGCCGCGACCAATAGCCAGAGTGAGCCGAACGGGATGAAGAATATCGTCTCCGTCCTGCTCCAACAGGCAAAAAACATCCCTGCACAAGCAAGCGCCAGCGAAGTGTCCTTGCCCTCCTGATGATAGGCGTAAAAATAGTAGGCCCCGATAAAGAAAAATACGGCGTTGGAATAGTCGGTCTGCAAAATAAAAGTGTAGGCGAAGAACTCCGGGACAAACAAAATAAACAACAAAGCGAAAAAAGCAACTGCAGCGTGTGCGTGCTTCCGCGCAATGGCATAAAAATACAGGTTGAAAAAAAAGCTGAGCAAACCGAGCCATGCCTGACCAAAATCTATCCCTATCCCCCGCGTTACCACCTGCATCAGCATGGCATAAGGCGCATAGAATAACTGGTTGTCATAGGCCTTCGAGAGGGGAAGCAAAGTCTTGAACAGCTCAGACCCCGAAATAGAACCATCCCGGACGGCATACTTCGCAATGAGGTCTATCCCGAGCATGGAATCATAGGAATAGGGCGGAAAATAGTACGACCGCCAAACCGGGACGATACCAAATAATATAATGACCAGGAGGGGTGGAATATCCGCGACCCCCAGCGAAAGACGCAGGGTCTTGAAGCATTCCGCAAGGGTGTGTCTTTTCCAGATAAATCCCGTCAATATAAAAATCAGGGGTACTCCCCAAATGAGCGGTTTACCCAGGGGCAAGCCTGCCATCTCTGCAATCAGGGTAAGCAGGGAAATGATCCCGGTACCCAGGATGTACGAAAGGGAAAAATTGGCAAGGTTCAGGCGAAGTGTTTTGCCGGCGTGAACCATCGCGAGGAAACTTAGCCCGGCAAGTATCGCCAGGGCTATAAATGCAGTAATCAATAATACTTGCATAAAAAGAGCGGATTTTTCAGATCGTGCAACACCATCGGCTTTCTAACCGTCCTTTGCTCCGGACAAAGATTGGTGCACAACACAAATATAAAAGGCTTATTGGGCATTGATGAAGTCAATTGCTTTTTGCCGGTCGGTAATGATGTCGAGCGGCAGGTCAAAAATCTGTCTGATTTGCTTGTAAATCGTATCGTTTTCGATTTTGACAAGCTGGAGGGTCTTTTGAGGAGAGAGCAATACCGTATATTGGGCGCTGCGTACCGTCTGCTCGTCCATTTGCAGGGTAATCGGGATGAGGTCCATGCAATGGAAACTGAAAATACTGGTTTCGCCCAGGAAGTTTAAGGGGTCTTGAAGCTGTGCCGAAGCCTGTTTGTCGTAAAGATTCTTTAAAAAGTATGTTTGAGGGGGCATCAGGAACCTGGATCCTTTAGGTACGTTTTTGCAGGCAAAGTCAAAAACCGTGAACGCAGGGCCATGCCGCTGCGCGTTTCGGAAATCCAATCTCAGGCTGTCCTGTTGAACGGGTATCTCCCGGTAATAGGTCATCAACCGATCGTTCAGCCATGTCTTATTTCTAGGTAGGCTGACAAATATCAGGGGTGCAACAAAATAGAAGAAGAGGGCGAGATAGTTGAAGGGCTGCTTTTGCCCCTCCTTCGGCACGGTTTTTTTTGCCGTTTGGACTGGTTTGGTTTTCTTTGCCATAACAGTAAACCTTTAATCGTTAGCTTATCCGTTGGACTTGCTGCTCAAATATTTGAACTAAAATATCGTTCAGCCCAAACCGGAAATCCCACTCCGGAAAATGAGCCTTGAATTTTGAAACGTCAGAGATGTACCAGATGTGGTCGCCAATGCGATTCTCACCGGCATAGGTGTAATTCATTTTTTTGCCGGTGATTTGCTCGCAAATGGCGATGGCCTCTTTCATCGAGCAGTTGGAGTGTCGCCCGCCCCCGGCATTATAAACCTCCCCCTGGCGGGGATTGAGGTAAAAGTGGTAGAACATATTCACCAGATCATAGGCATGGATATTGTCCCTGACTTGTTTCCCTTTATAGCCAAATACGGTGTAATGATCACCAGTAACTGCACACTTCATCAGATAGCTGAGGAAGCCGTGTAATTGCGCACCGGAGTGGTTAGGTCCGGTCAGACAGCCCCCCCGGAAAATTCCGGTGTGCATGCCGAAGTATTTTCCATATTCCTGTGCAAGTACGTCGGCCGCTACTTTTGAAGCGCCGAAGAGGGAATGCTTTGATTGGTCAATGCGCATATTCTCGTCAATCCCTTTGAGGAAATATGGGTGTTCGGCATCAATTTCCCATCGGTCTTCCAGCTCTACCAATGGAAGCTCGTTCGGCGTATCGCCATAAACCTTATTGGTAGAGGTAAAGATAAAGACCGCTGCCGGGCAGTACAGGCGCGTGAGCTCGAGCAGGTGAAGGGTACCGTTCGCATTGACGGTAAAGTCGGTTACCGGCTCCCTGGCTGCCCAGTCATGGCTGGGCTGTGCTGCGGTATGGATGATGAGTTTGATATCCGCACCATACTCCGCAAAAACCAGTTTGAGGGCGTCGAAGTCCCGGATATCGGCTTGTACGTGCCTGTAGTTGGGTGTTTTCTCCTCTAAATTCCTTCTGGACCAATCGGTAGAGGCTTCTTTCCCGAAAAAATATGCCCGGAGGTCATTGTCTATACCAATGACCAAATCCATCTTATCCGCAAAAAAACGAACGGATTCACTACCGATAAGGCCTGCTGACCCGGTGATGACCGCAATGTCCATGTTTGCTTAGTTTTAGACTTGCTGCGATGGGATTACCGCGGGCCGAACCGCCTGCACGGCACCTCTTTTTAGCCATATACCGGGGGCGATATTCCCTCAAAGAGACTTTATATGGGAAAAATGCTCTTTTTTCCCAAGAGGCTGACCCGTCGCGTCAAGTCTGTTGTTAAAAGAATGTGCTAAAATACAGCCAATTTTTAAGATTATCCCCATCCGCACAAAGGAATCCAAAAATTGCGTACCCCTGGGCCCGTTTTGGCGGGCCTATTTCAGGATACCTGTTAACTGATCTTCTTCCTGCCGGATCCAATTAAAAATATCTGTGAAAATGCTTTCGATACTCCGTTTTGGCGACCATCCGGTTTCGCGCCGGATTTTTGTATTATCGGAGACATATATCCGCAAATCCGCAGGGCGGGTTTTGGGTTCGTGCCCGATTGGCGAGGTATTTCCGGTAATCCGGGCGCACAAATCAGTCATTTCGCGTAGTGAAACGCTTCCTTCGAGCCCCCCACCAGCATTGAAAACCTTTCCTGAAAAGAGTTCTGGCCGATGGATTTGCAGTTCGATCAGGTCAATGGCATCGTCAATGTGCAGGATATCCCTGACTTGCTTGCCCGCTCCCCCAAACCCAATATAGGTCAGGGGCTGCTTCCAGTAATGCTTCGCCATCCAAAGGGTTACTACGCCCTGATCGGTTTTACCCATCTGACGGGGTCCTGCAATGACCCCAAAACGGGTTATAGCAGCCTCGAGGCCATAAAATGCTGCATATTCTGCGATAAACTGCTCGGCCGCGAGTTTCGTGGTACCATAAAAAGAGCGCGGCCCCTCTAGCGGAAGATCCTCGGAAACTCCCTGTACGGAGATTCCCACTCCGTCCTGTACTTCGGAAAAAGCATAGCGCCCGGCCAGCTCGACGATGTTTGCCTGCTCGATCCTTTCAATGGGATAGACCCTGCTGGTCGAAAGAAAAATCAACCTCGCCTGGTATTTGAGGCAGGCATTGAAGCAATTGATCGACCCGTACAAATTATTGTTGATGACAAAAGTAGGGTCGCTCTCAAGGCCGGCGAGGACGGAGGGTTCCGCCGATGCTTCCACCAAAACATCGAACGCCCCCGCTGCGAGGATATCTTCCATATTGCGGATATCTCCGTGCACAAAAGCGATGCCCCGTTTCCTGAATCCAGGCAGGTTCAGCTCCGCACCGCGTCGCTTAAGGTTGTCAAATGCAGTTATGCTGTATGACGGGTATTTGTCCCTGAGCCTGAAGCAAAGGGAAGACCCCACAAATCCTGCCCCGCCGGCGACTAAAATTTTCATCTATGTTTAATTTGGTATTTGCTGGATAGGTTTTCCGCCTGCCGCCCGTAGGGCTGTTTACCAGACATATTCCGGCAGCCCTTCAAATTTGAAAATATATTTTTTAACTCCGGTTCTGCCACCATGCCCTGCGCGAAAGCCTCCGAAAAAATTGCGCTCTGCGATGTGACAGGGGGAACCTTTTGTACAGCTCATGCCAAAGATAGGTGATCCGGGGATAAAATACCCGGTCCAGCCATGCCCGGATCGGTTCCAGGTAATATACCAGCAGGATGAACGCTACCACAAATAATACAGCACCAATCGCCGCTGGAATGGGGCCAAGGCTGCGATAACCGACCAGCCGCACAATCCCGATGCCCGTCCATGTACCGTAAAGCAAGACATAATGAACGGAGTAGATGGTTAGTGTTTCTCCGCCAATGGTAAGGAACAACTTCGGGATATAGCGGTAAAATAGCTGTGCCCCCCAGGTGAAAATGGCGATGACGATGAGCACGTGCCCCAACCGCCAGAATAGCCAGTTGTTGTTGGAGAGCTCTGCGAAAATGCTGAAATGAGTGACTTCGTAAAGGTTCCTTAGCCCCTGGGTAGAGGAATAGTGCATCCAGATGCCCGTGAGCATAAGCGCCACCCCCGGCCAGATACTGAGGTACCAGGAAGTGTGCCGGTGAATGTGCCAGCCCAGCAATCCGCCCAGGAGCGTGAAACCCACCCAGGGAATCGGAGTAAAGACCGATCCGTTGGCATTGGTGACGAAATTCTGAAACAGAACGGGTAGAAAAGTCCAGTCCACTTTCGCCATGACAGGGCTCAATGCAAAAAGACTCATTCCACCCACAACAAGCAATATGGGAAACAATCCCGGGACTTTCCAGGAAATCGCATAGTTGCCTACGAGCAAGAGAATAGCAATACCTATGCAGTGAAGAACGTCCACGGTGATAAAGGAATCGTAAAACCTCAGGAGCAAAAGGGCGAAAATATTCAGCTTCAGGATATATCCCAATGCGATCAGCATGATGCCCCTGCGAAGGCCTTTTTTAACCCGTATATTTTCGCCAAGGGGCCTGCCGTCTTTCAAAAGCAGAAATACGAAAATGATGCCGCTGGAAGTGAAGAAAATAGGTGCTGTAAGGCCCCGCATAAAGAACCAGGTGGAATATACCGCAGATTCCGGTACGCGATAAACCTCCGCGAGCAAGGAATCAACAAAGTGGCCCTGCAGCATCATCAGAATGGCAAATGCACGAAGGGCATCAATAAAAATCAGCCGTTTTGAAGTGGGTTGGGCATTGGTGGCTGCCTGTTCCAAGATTACGTCCGTTTTAGGTGAGCATTTACTTAAAGACCTTTGTCTAAACCCATCTTAGGGGCTATTGGTTCAATAAAATCGGCATCACGGGATATAAACACAGCGCTTTATGCCGCGTAGCTTCGCCATAACTCCTCAAATGCCGTTTATGACCTGGAACATGGCACATTTTTCACCCGTCGCAACTTCACGCGGCAAGTATATTTCGAAAAATCGGGGAATTCATTATTTTTGAGCGGCATCTACAAAAATTCTGTTTATGAAATTTCCATTTTCTGCTTCATTTGCAGCGCTGTTCTTGTTTACAGCGTGTAATTTAACCAATAACCGCAATCCTGTGAATAACCCAACTATCCCTGTCGTCTATCCTGCTACAAAAACGATCGAACATGAAGATATTTACCATGGCGAGGCTGTATCCGACCCTTTCCGGTGGCTGGAAGCAGATACTGCGAGCGAAGTCGGCGATTGGGTAAAGGCTCAAAACGAGGTCACTTTTGATTACCTCTCCAAAATCCCCTTCCGCGAGACACTGCGGAAACGCCTGGAGGTGTTGTGGAACTATGAAAAATACTCAGCCCCGTTTATCGAAGGGGAATACACCTACTTTTTCAAGAATAACGGCTTGCAAAACCAGTCGGTACTTTACCGCAAAAAAGGGGAAGGCCAGCCGGAGTTATTCCTCGACCCTAACCAGTTTTCCCCGGATGGGACAACTTCACTGGGTGGCATAGAATTCACTAAAGACGGCACCATGGCCGCTTACCAAATATCCGAGGGTGGCTCGGATTGGCGCAAAGTGATCGTCATGGACGCCAATTCCAAAAAACTGCTCGGAGATACCCTCGTGGATGTAAAATTCTCCGGGCTATCCTGGAAAGGGAACGAAGGCTTTTTTTATTCCTCCTATGACAAGCCCAGCGAAGGTAGCGCGCTCTCCGGGCTCACCCAGTACCATAAACTTTTCTACCACAAAATCGGTACCCCGCAAAGTCAGGATATCCTCGTGTTTGGCGGTGAAAAAACGCCGCGCAGGTATGTCCAGGGCTATGTCACGGAAGACCAGCGCTGGCTGGTTATTCTCGCTTCTGTATCCACTTCCGGCAACGAACTCTACCTCCAGGATTTGAAGCAACCCAATAAGCCAATCCGTACAGTTGTCGGTAATTTTGAGAAAGAACACGTTATTGTGCACAGCGAGGGGGAAAACCTGTATATCCTCACTAACCTCGATGCACCAAATATGCGTCTCGTCAAAGCCAGTGCCGCCGCATCCGGTCCGGAAAACTGGACGGATGTCATTCCCGAACGCGCCGAACCACTCTCCGTTACGACGGGCGGCGGCTTCTTCTTCGCACAGTACCTCAAAGATGCCCTCTCCCTGGTCGAACAAGTGGACTTGAACGGCAAGGTCGTACGCAAGGTAGAACTTCCCGGGAAAGGTACGGTAAGCGGGTTTAGTGCAAAATGGGAGGAGAAAAGTATGTACTACACTTTTACCAACTATATCAATCCACCTACGATTTATAGCTATGCTACGGCTTCCGGAAAGTCATCCCTGTATATCCGCCCAAAAGTCAGCTTCAATCCGGATGACTATGTTTCCGAGCAGGTGTTCTACACTTCAAAGGATGGTACCAGGGTGCCGATGATGATTACGCATAAAAAAGGACTGTCGCGCGATGGGAATAACCCGACCCTGCTCTATGGATACGGCGGTTTTAATATCAGCCTTACTCCGGCATTCAGCACTGCCAATATCGTCTGGCTGGAAAATGGCGGGGTCTATGCCGTGCCGAACCTCCGGGGGGGAGGGGAATATGGCGAAAAATGGCACCTCGCAGGCACTAAACTGCAAAAGCAAAATGTATTCGACGATTTCATCGCAGCAGCGGAATACCTCATCGCCGAAGGGTACACTTCCTCCGCCCATCTGGCGATATCCGGTGGCTCAAATGGCGGGTTGCTGGTCGGCGCAGCGATGACCCAACGCCCGGAACTCTTCAAAGTGGCGCTTCCTGCGGTAGGAGTGCTGGATATGTTGCGCTACCACCAGTTCACGGCAGGCGCCGGCTGGGCATTTGATTACGGCACCGCCGATGAAAGCCCGGAAATGTTCAGATACCTCCTGGGGTACTCCCCGCTTCATAATCTCAAAAACGGCACGGCTTACCCGGCTACAATGGTGACCACCGCCGACCACGACGACCGCGTCGTGCCCGCGCACTCCTTTAAGTTTGCCGCCCGCCTCCAACAAGCGCACAAAGGAGAAAATCCCGTACTTATCCGTATCGAAACGAAAGCAGGGCATGGCGCCGGTAAGCCTACAGCGATGATTATTGACGAACAAGCGGATAAGTGGGCTTTTACGCTCTACAACCTGAATGCCCGGGTGCAATAAACAGACTTGTTGAGAATGGTTTGATTATCTTAAAAACAGCTAATGAAAAAGTTATTGGTCCTGAATCGGTTTGGCCGACTTGATCGCCAGCTTGAGCATCAATTAAAGGCATTGGCCACGAAAGAAGAAAGCCTGATTTTCAAATCTCCCGGTTCTGGGGAGTGGTCGCCCATTCAGGTCCTGCAACACCTGTTGCTATCTGAAAGGGGATCGTTGAACTATCTGAAGAAAAAGACTTCGGGTGGCCTCCAGGCTATTCCGCCCGCTACCTTTCTGACCTCGCTCCGTTTGCTTCTCTTCAGGGCTTTTCTTGCCCTTCCGATTAAAGTGAAAGCACCTAAAGCGATATCGGAGGAAAGTTTCCCTGAGGTGGGGTCGTTGGACGAGGTAGCAGACGAATACCACAAAGTCCGCCAGGATTTCAGGGAATTTTTGACAAACCTTCCGGAAGAAGCCTTTACCCTGGAAATATTCCGTCACCCACGGGCAGGAAAAATCACCCTCATGGGCTTGATGGTGTTTTTTGACCTGCACTTTAAACGCCACGAGAAGCAGATAAGGCGTGCCCTGGGCTAATCTGCCTAAAATTCGTACAGGACCCCCGCAACCACAGCGGTCATAAAGCAGGCAACCGTCCCCCCGACCAATGCCCTTAGACCTAACTCGGTAAGGTTCTTGCGCTGGCTGGGCGCCAGGGCGCTGATGCCGCCAATTTGAATGCCAATAGATGCAAAATTGGAGAACCCACACAACGCATAAGTCGCAATCAGCGTAGATTTGGGATCGAGCTTGACGCCTGCCAGTTGCATGTTGCCAAGTTCAGAGTATGCAACGAACTCGTTGATCATCGTCTTCATCCCCAGGAGTTGCCCGATGATGGTGATGTCCTGTGTCGGGGTACCCAGCAGCCAGGCAAAGGGGGCAAACAATAAACCGAGCAGGTACGTAAAAGTAAACCCTTCAAACCTCCCTTTCGTCGCCTCGGCAATAGACGCATTGAGGTTGAACCATTTACCGGGAAATTCCAGCATCAGTTTGTTGAGCATAAAAACGAGCGCAGTAAACACCAGGAGCATGGCCCCGACATTGATCGCCAGCTTCAGCCCATCCGTGGTTCCCCGGGCAATAGCGTCCAGAAGGTTGTTATCCGGGTCTTCAGACATTTTCAACTGTGATTCGATATCTTTTGGATCGGTCTCAGGCACCAGGATTTTCGAGGCTACAATAGCAGCAGGCGCAGAAATCACCGAGGCCGTCAACAGGTGCTTGGCAAAATAAAACTGCTGCTCGGGGTCAGATCCGCCGAGAAAACCCACATACGCTGCAAATACACCTCCGGCAATCGTAGCCATTCCACCCGACATGAGGCACATAATTTCCGACCGCGTAAAATTCTTGAGATAGGGGCGGATGAGCAGGGGCGCCTCCGTCTGACCAATAAATACATTTGCCGCTGCTGCCAGGCTCTCCGGACCAGAAATATGCATGGTCCTTTTCATCAGCCACGCCAGCCCGTAAATGATTTTCTGCAGAACACCCAGGTAAAACAATACCGCCGCCAGCGAGGAGAAAAATACAATGGTAGGCAAAACCTGAAACGCAAAAATATAGCCAAAGGTATCTGTATCCGATACCAGGCCGCTGAAAAGAAATTCCGCCCCCGCCGACGAAAACTCCAGGACCTGCTGGAAAAATTTTGCGGCAACATCAAAGACCTGGCTTACCCCAGGTACCTTGAGAATGGCGACCGCCAGGATAAATTGCAACGATATCCCCACAATCACCGTCCTCCAGTTTATCGCAGACCGGACCGTACTCAAAAGATAACAGATTAAAACCAAAAAACCCATTCCAAGCAGACCGCGAAGTATCGTCATTACCAGTTCCATATTGTTTATTTTCGTATGTCGGACAAAACTAACAAAAAACTGATTGGGGAAGCTTCGCACAACTGCTTATTTTTGCAGCGCAAAATGACCTTATGAACAAACCATTGATTATTGGGATTACCGGAGGAAGCGGATCGGGTAAAACAACTTTTGTGAAAAAACTACGCGAGCGCTTTTCCGAAGATGAACTTTGTATCGTTTCGCAGGACGAATACTATAAGCCAAAAGAAAGACAGAAAGCTGACGACCAGGGGGTAATTAATTTCGATCTCCCGGATTCGATTGATAAAAAAGCCTTTCGGCAAGATATCCTCACCCTGATCAGCGGGGCACCTGTCCATCGAAAGGAATACACCTTCAACAATCCGGAGGCGAGCGCACGTGAGTTGGTTTTCAAACCGGCACCAATAATCCTTGTCGAAGGGATTTTTGTCCTCCACTTCCGGCGCATCCGCTCATTAATCGATTTGAAGGTTTTCCTCTATGCAAAAGAAAATCTTAAGGTCATCCGCCGGATCAGGCGCGATCAAAAAGAACGGAACTATGGCCTGGAAGATGTACTCTATCGCTATGAACACCATGTACTGCCCGCATTCGAGCAATTTGTGAAGCCTTATATCGGAGAGGCGGATATCGTGATCAACAATAACCACGATCTTGAACTCGGTATCGCAGTCATTTCAGGTTACCTGCGGAATTGCCTGCACGAGCTGGAACAGCGCTGCTGAGCAGACACAACCCCAACAAGTTTTTTTACACAGCCCCGCACAAACTTGATCTGAAAAATCAGGTACTCAGCGCATCAATTTCCTTTTGTACGGCCTCCGCCTCGGCAATCTTCGCAGCATAACCTTTGATATCCCCTTTTCGCTGAAGTTGCATGGCTTCTTCCATGAGGCGTGCATACTTCTTTTCTAATTCCTTTAACGGATCTTTTTTGAATAAATTGAACATGATATTTCTATTGATAAGTTGATCGGAATAAGTCCGGTGATCCTGTTTTTCAGATGATTTCCTCAAAATCTTCATCCTGCCCGTCATCTTTTTGCATTTCGGACAAACGCAGGTTTCTTGACGCGTGCATCTGCTGAAATTGCCCCAAAACGGAACGGCCGAAAATTTCGTCCACAAATACACGCGCTGCTTCAAGGGTTTCTATGCCTTCCCCTTCGCGGAATTTGTATATCTGCTCGTACAAGCCCGTCTCAAATTTTACCGAAAGGCGGTTGTCCATTTTAAATACCGTCACTTTCATCCCTGGATATTCGATATAACCGATAATCCGCATATTCAACGTTTTTTTATGCGATGCCCCATACTCAGTGTCAGGCCGAGCATCATCATCGAGGCCCCCAGCCAAAACAAATTAATCCCCGGGAATTCGATCGCTTCCAGTACGATGTAGTCGGATCGCAGGGCATCCGTCGCCAGTTCGACAGGGATATTTTGATTGCCCTCCGCAGCAGCCATCAGCAGTGCGATTTTACCAGTCTTTGGATCAAGGGACGGAAAACGGAAATGGAGGCCATGGATTTCAGAGAAATCTTTATAGTCATAAACCTCGTTTTCGCGTATCAGGAAGATTGGCTGCGCACTTGATGTGTTTCCATCAGGGCTGGTAATCCGAAGACGGGCCCCGACCGCCAGGTCGCCTTCCCGCTTTCGGTATTTTTCCGATGAGGGGGATTTTTCCAAGGCCTCCAGACGTATCGTATGGCCGCGGAACCCGGCTTCCTCACCTATGCCCAGTTCAACGCGTTGATATTTCAGGGCTGCTTCCGATGCCATGACTTGTTCCAGGAAGGCATCATTAAGGCGGACACGCGCACTAAGCCCGTTGATCTGAGCCGGATAGGAAAAAAGCATTCCATTTCGCAACACCAGGACCGGTGCCGCGACAAAGTTCTCGTCCTGGTCGTCGCGTCCTACCTGTATGCGCGCACCAAGTGCAAAATCTCCCGGCTCAGGGGTATAATCCGGATTAGAAGGGTTGAAATCCAACGATTCGAGGGTTAAGGTGTATTTACGCACCAAAGTCGTATCGGGATTGTCGAGCTGAACGGTATCCAGGAAAATCACATTTTTACCTTCCAGAAGGGCCACCGGGCGGTAATTCAGGCTGTCCTCTTTTGCCTGCCGCTGGGTCAGGTCTATTTCGACCGTTGGCAGGGAGGCAATATGCGTGAAGATGTCTTTATTGAAATACCGCTTGGTAGAAGGATTGGAAGCAGCAATTTTTTCAAAAGTTTTTTCATATAAAACATTAGGGTAAAGATTGAATTCTTCCAATACCTTCCCCTCCTCGCCCTTGCGCTTGAAATTAAGCGTAAAGGTACGGGTAAAGGTGACGAGGGTATCCTGCACATAAGTAACCTCGTAGCCGTCCATAAGAGTCGGGCTGCCTTTGAACAACAGGATGTTCTTGCGCAAGGCTTCCTCATCCGCGCCCTGGATCAGTCCGTCCATGACAAAATTATTGTTGGAGACGATCCGCTTGTTCAACCCGGAGGCCAGAATACCGATGATCATCACCCCAAATCCAATATGCGAAAAGGCAGAACCACCGGCTTTAAGGTTGTTCCGCAGAAATGCGAGGAGGTAATCGAGGTTGCTCACTACAGTAAATACCCCTGAAAACAACAGAAGCCAGTACTGCCAGGCATTGATTTCGATCCATTGGGTAATCCCAAAACTCAGCACCAAGGCGAGCGCAACAGACAGGCCACCGTGCAAGGCAAAACGCGAAAAGTGCTTTTTCCAGTTCGATTCCCGGAACCGGAGAAACTGGGCAATCCCCGAGAGCAAGCCAATGAATATCGCCAGGTACAACTGGTTCTTGTTGTAATGGGCCACAGGGTCGGTGATTACCCGACCCTGGAATGCCGGATTGAAAATCTGCATGACTTTGTTATACACCGGCAATGAGGTGGAAGCCGTTATTATCGCTGCAGAAAATAACAATACCAACGTGCCGATGAACATCCAGAACTCCTTTGAAGGCAGGGACTCCTCCTTCGGCGGGGAGAATATCCCGCGCTGACGGGAAAGGTAAAGGACGCCCGCACCCAGAAAAGTCGCCGCCAGAAACCCAATGAGCTGGGCTTCAAGCCCCATCTCCGTGAACGCATGAACAGAGGTATCTCCCAATACCCCGCTGCGGGTAAGGAAAGTGGAATAAACGATCAGGATAAAAGCGAGTAAATAAAAAATATAGGTGCTTTTGATGGAATGCCCCGTCTGCTTTGCAATTAAATTCGCGTGGATACCTGCAATCAATACCAGCCAGGGCACCAGAGACATGTTCTCTACCGGATCCCAGGCCCAGTAACCACCAAAACTCAACGCTTCATACGCCCAGGCTCCCCCCATTAAAATCCCTGTACCCAGAATCGCACCCGAAAATAACGCCCATGGCAATGCAGGCGCCAGCCATTCCTGGTGCTTGCGCTCCCAAAGCCCTGCAACGGCAAAGGCAAAAGGGATGGTGGTAGAGGCAAAACCAAGAAAAAGGGTAGGGGGGTGTATGGTCATCCAGTAGTTTTGTAGCAGCGGATTTAATCCATTGCCCTTGATCAGCTTCAAATAGTCGGAGTTGTTGAAAATCGGGGCATCCATCGTCTCCCGCAGCAAAAGCAGCGGGTTAGATCCGATTTTGGGAGCGTCCGCACCCCAGCCCAGGTAAATCCCAAGGATCATGGATCCTAAAATGGCCTGGATCACAGCAACTACGGCAAGGGTGGGTGCTTCCCATTCTCCCGCTTTGAATATCAGTAACATCCCCAGGACAATATGCCAGAACATCCAGAGCAGAAAACTCCCTTCCTGGCCTTCCCAAAATGCAGAAAAAATATACTTGAAAGGGAGATCTTCCGAAACGTGTGCCCAAACGTACTGATATTCATAGCGCTGCTGCACCATGAGATAGAAAATAATCCCGATTACCCCAAGGATACTGAGCCCATGTAAGACAAATGCCCCACGGCCTATAGCCAGCCAACCCTTTCCGTCTGGCGCTGTACGCCGCTGTACCGCCATGAAATAGGAAAGCCCGGCGAGCAGCGCTGCCACAAACCCCAGGATAATCGCAAAATGGCCAATCCGGCCAGGAAGCAGTTGCTCCCCGATATATTGTACTGATTGCATGGTTGTTAAAAAAAATACGACGTGGCTAAATCTGTTCCGACTTGATCTTGATCTCCTCGTCTTTGTATTTGGATGGACATTTCATGAGCATCTCTGTCGCGACGAAAGTATCGTCTTTCATCTTTCCGGTCACAACGATTTGCTCGGACAATTCAAAATCCTGGGGCTTTGCAGCAAGCAGCACGACCTGGCGCTCTTCGCCTTTGCTGTCCCGGATATAAAAGCTGAAGTGGTTCGGGTCCTTTTCCGGGTCATATATCATCGCCTTGTCCTTGCTCAGTTGCCCGGCAATTTTTACTTTCCTTCCGGAGCCTGCTGCATCCGCAAAGGTCGCATACGTACTCGTGTCTCCGGCGATATTGGCAAGAAAATAAATCGCCACACAAACCATTACGGCTCCGACTACATAGATTGGCTTCATAAAGCACTTTTGTTTTATTGGACAAATTTACGGCTGAATTGTTTCGAAAAGAAAGGGGCTTCAAAATGATTTTCCTTTCCTTGGCGAAAATCGTATCTTTGAACATGTAACAGCTCCCGTTTCAAAATGCACCATCTGATTGTAAGACTAAAAAATGTAAGTATTTACCAACAGAACAGGCTTATCCTGGAAGATGTGGACCTGCGCATCAATAAAGGAGAATTTACCTACCTCATCGGTAAAACCGGAAGTGGAAAGTCCAGTCTGCTCAAAGTCCTGTACGGCGCCCTGCCCCTGGTAAAAGGGACCGGCGAAGTCGCCGACTTTGACCTCTCTAAACTCGATCGCAATACGATCCCTTTACTGCGCAGAAAACTGGGAGTGGTTTTTCAGGATTTTATGCTCCTTGCCGACAGAAGTGCCGGCGAAAACCTCATGTTCGCCCTTCGGGCAAGTGGATGGAAAGATAATACCAAAATGCGCTTGCGCGCCAGCGAAGTGCTGGAACAGGTCGGAATGCAGGGTCAGGAAAATGCCATGCCGTATCGCCTCTCGGGCGGAGAACAACAGCGACTGGGGATTGCCCGCGCGCTACTTAACCATCCGGCACTCATCATCGCCGACGAACCTACCGGTAATCTCGACCCGGAAACTTCCGACGATATCCTGCTCCTGCTGCGCCGCATCTCAAAAGCTAACGATACCGCCGTTCTGTTTGCTACCCACGATTACCGTATGCTCGAAAATTTTCCCGCCCGAATTATCCGCTGCCTCAACGGACATATCATTGACGACCAGGAACTTCAGGTATGACCCTTTTTATACCTGTCTCCGGAACTTTTCTGCCTGCCATATTTGTTAACCTATTATACTGCCTGGAGCTTAACAAAGGGAAATAATCTTTCTCCTATACACAGGATTTACAGATCGTTAACCCGAAAGTACACAACGGTGGTCTGTCGTTTCAATAGATTTGTTGCGATGGGTCGCGGGGGAGCAAAAAGCCGGCGATGATACCGCACTGCACGATCCCGACGTTTGAGCGCCCAATATGACTTCCCGAAAACCTCATGCTGCCAAAACATAACCTTATGGCCTGGAGAAGACTTAATGGACAAGCGATCGAATTACCGCTCAAAGAAGCTGTAGAACAGGTAATCATTAAAGAAAAAGAAGCAGGTTACCGCCTCAAAGTCTGTATTGGCTCAGATTCCCAGGTTAGGGGTGCCCTCGTTGAATTTGCAACTGTCATTGTGTTCCTGAGGGAAAAAAAGGGGGGCTTTATGTTTATTCAAAACAGCAAGTCAAACAAGAAAATGGGCCTTCGCGAACGGATGATCCTCGAGGTGTCAAAATCAGTAGAAGTGGCCTACAGCCTCTGCGATTTGCTCGACCGTCACGATGTTGCGCTCGAAGTCCATGCCGATATCAATACCGATCCACATTTCCAATCGAATATGGCACTGCGCGAAGCCATGGGATATATTCTGGGGATGGGCTTTGTTTTTAAAGCTAAACCCGATGCGTTCGCCAGCTCCTATTGTGCCGATAAGGTAGTGTGACGTTGAAGCACACCATCAGGCCTCCCGCTGCCTCCGGCAAAAATATAGGCTGGGATGTGGCAGGAAACAATTTTTGATTTACGATAATTGTTTTTTGACGTGCCTTCAAGAAATCAAATTGCCCATTGGCAGCTGAGCATAGTGTTTTACGTACCCCCCCGCTTAAGGTAGCACCTTTTTCTTAAAGTCTTTTTCCAGCATAAAACGGATATTCATCAGGACGATCTCCCCCATGGTGCTGCACGATTCAAAAGGAGCATGGCGGTGAAATCCTGCAAGCTCCTCCCGGAGGCGGACGATTTTTTCCGGCCTGGATATATCATCGGCAATCATTACGCGAAAGAGGTGGCCGACCTGCGCAGCTTCTGCTTGTATGCGCATGGCCATGAGGCTATGTTCCTCCAACTGGTACTGCCGTACAGTTTCCGGCGCCATGTGCCGTACTCCAAGAAAAATGACCGGATTATTTTCCTTAAAATACTGGGGCAGATAAAAAGTCCGCCATCCTTCGTAGGATTGCTGATCGAAATCAATGGCCCGGAGACGGTATTGGTTGCCCTCGATATCGGGAGTAATCGCCGCTACATAATTGTAGGAGCGCATATCGCCGAGCAGCCTGACAAAACAACGTTCGTTGAATTTTACAAACTCTTTGGCAATGCGGATTTGATTGAACACAGAATCCTGCAGGTATTTTTTGAGGAACAGGTCCCCGGGGATGCCGGCAATATGCTCTTCGATCAGCGTATTTTCATGGACGAAATACAACACCTGATTCGGGGAGAGGAGGTTTTCGAGTTCGAGGCCATAGACCCGCGAGGCATCTGCCTTCTTTACATAAAAATGATCGTAGTTGTCGTTGAGGCGATTGATAATCCTTATCCTGAAGGGCTTGGAGTTACCAAAGGTGCAGTGGTCAATGCGGGCAATGGTGAGATGCTCAATGACATCGAGCGTACCTGATGTTTTTAAGAGTGCGTAGATATATTTAAGGGCCTGGTAGATTTCCCGCTGCTCGTATTCGGGATAATAGACACTTTCCCAGAGGGTATCCTGGCCTTCCAGGTCGAGCAACGGGATCGAGGTGTGGTGACGGAGCAGGTCCTCATAATGGACGGGCAGGGGTAATGCCCGTCCATAATCTGCAAGGTATTGCCGCAGCGGGGGGCTGATGGGGTAGGCGATTTTTTTATGGGTGGGTACGTTTCCTGTAGCCATCAGCTTTAATCTCGGATTTGTTCGGCACCGGTTTTGATTTCTTCTACGACTTCCGGATTGAGTAAAGTCGAAACATCCCCCAGCTCACCCAGTTCTCCGGCAGCAACTTTGCGTAGTATGCGCCGCATGATTTTACCGGAACGCGTCTTCGGCAGCCCACTGACAACCTGGATTTTGTCGGGCTTGGCGATAGGGCCGATTTCTTTGGCCACGACCTCCATGATTTCTTTCCGGAAACGTGCTTCATCGGCGATCATTCCGGCAGTGATGATGTAGGCATATATCCCCTGACCTTTTATGTCGTGCGGATAACCTACGACAGCAGATTCTACAACCTGCGGGTGGAGGTTGATCGCATTTTCGACTTCTGCGGTGCCGAGGCGGTGTCCGGATACGTTGATGACGTCGTCCACCCGGCCAATAATGCGATAGTTGCCGTTGGCATCCCTTCTGGCTCCGTCGCCGGTAAAGTATTTGCCGGGGAAGGGCGCGAAATACGTCTGCCGGCAGCGGTCGTGATCGCCGTAGGTCGTTCTGAGGATAGCAGGCCAGGGAAATTTAATGCACAGGAGGCCTTCCACATTATTGCCGTGGATTTCTTCCCCGCTGGCATCCAACAGACAAGGCTGGACGCCCGGCATGGGCAGCGTGGCGTAGCTGGGGATCAAAGGCGTAATACCCGCAAGCGGGGAAATCATAATCCCCCCGGTTTCTGTTTGCCACCAGGTATCTACCACCGGGCATCTTTTCTTTCCAATTTTATCGTGATACCATCGCCACGCTTCTTCGTTAATCGGCTCCCCGACGCTGCCTAGGACCTTGATGCTGTCAAGGCGGTAGGGGGTCACGTGTTGGTCGCCCAGGGCCATGAGCGCCCGGATCGCCGTAGGGGCCGTGTAGAAATGCGTGACCTGAAGCTTGTCGCAGATTTCCCAAAACCTGCCGGCATGGGGGTAGGTCGGCACACCTTCGAACATCACCGTAGTGGCCCCGGACAACAGCGGGCCATAGACAATGTACGAATGCCCTGTGACCCAGCCAATATCTGCCGTGCACCAGTAAATATCGCCCTCCTGGTACTGAAATACATTCTGAAAGGTATAACTCGTATAAACCATATACCCACCACAAGTGTGTACAACCCCTTTCGGCTTTCCGGTCGAGCCGGATGTATAGAGGATAAACAGCATGTCCTCCGCATCCATCTCCTCCGCCGGGCAGACGGCCGGCTGGTCGTTGACGGCTTCATGCCACCATTTGTCCCGACCGGCCTGCATATTGACCGGAGCGTCCGCACATTGGTACACCAGCACGGTTTCTACACTCTCGCAGCCCATTGCCAGGGCTTCGTCAACGACTTCTTTCACTGGAATATGCTTTGCGCCCCGGTGATTGTAATCAGAACAGATGACCATTCTGCAGGTAGCATCTTTAATGCGGTCGGCAAGGGAGTGTGCGGAGAAGCCCGCAAAGACCACACTGTGTATTGCCCCTACACGGGCGCAGGCGAGTACCCCAATGGCAAGCTCGGGTACCATCGGCATGTAAAAGCACACCCGGTCACCTTTACCTATGCCATTGGCTTTCAGTGCGTTTGCCGTTTTGCAGACCTCCTCGTAGAGCTGGCGATAGGTAAGTCTCCTTTCGGCTACCTGTGCTCCGTTGGGTTCCCAGATAATTGCCGTTGTATCCCCACGGGCTTCCAGATGCCGGTCCAGGCAGTTTTCCGTGATGTTCATCTTGCCACCTAAAAACCATTTTATATCCGGCTGTTGGAAATCCCATTCCAGTACTTTGTCCCATTTTTTCCGCCAGTAAAATGTTTCCGCCTGCCGCGCCCAGAACCCTTCCGGATCATCAATGCTTTCCTGGTAAACCGTACGGTATTCTTCAAAGGATTTGATCTGCACTGCCATAAGATATTTTTCGTTTATAATATTTGCTGTGATGCGCCCTTCTCTATAAGTCTGTTTGTTGTTCTGAATTTCCTGCGATAAATTTGCGCCTAATTTAAAGAATTTTCCCAATGATACCCCTTTCGCCTTCAATCAGAAAAGTAAAAAATTATACGGACGGTCAGAGTATAGTGTTTTTCAAGCCTGGCTTTCCACGTACGGCTGCTTTTGCCCGCCTGGTATGCTGAGGGTTGTTTTCAAGCTGTCAAACCGAAAAAATGACTAATTTTGTATGCTGCTCAACAGGCGTCTTCCTGTCTCAAAAACTTTTTTGGGCGCTGCACGCCAAAAAATAATGGAATGGTGTGCGTTGTATAGGATGTCAATGCGCTGCCGGAGGCAGCGAAAGGACTTTTTATACAACCTCCAAACACGA